>Ga0137397_10000266_pt1 | contig 35568 bp, 30 predicted proteins | sample czorhiz116metaG_FD_106658 | JGI IMG/M metagenome (GOLD analysis project Ga0137397, IMG submission 106658) | Vadose zone soil microbial communities from Angelo Coast Range Reserve, California, USA - czorhiz1.16 metaG | ecosystem: Environmental > Terrestrial > Soil > Vadose zone | place: USA... | reverse complement strand
CTCCTCCCGGCTTCTGCGGATTCTTGCCGCGGCGCTGCTCGATCAGGCGCAGCTCGAGCGCAGCGTCCGCATGGCGCGGATCGACCTCCAGCGCCTTCTTGAACGCGTCTGCGGCCGACTCCGAATCCTTGGTGCGCCAGAGCACGCCCGCGACGTAGTAGGTGCGCGCCGTGACTCCTGGAGCGCGCAGCGCGCGATTGATCAGCGAGGCCGCCTCTTCCTTGGTCTTCGGCGACGCCTTGGGATCGGCGGCCAGCCCCCAGGCGAGCGCCGCGAGCACGTCCCCGCTCGGGTCCAGCTCCGCGGCGCGCCGCAGCTTGGCCAAAGCGCCCTCGAAGTCCCGCTTCTTCAACAGCACCTCGCCCATCTTCAGGGCGACGCCCGCCTCGTCCTTCTTCGACGGGCCCTGCGCCGACTTGAGGGCGGCGTTGTACCTGGCGCGCGCCTCCGGAGTGGCGATCGACTCGTACGCATCCTTGAGGATCGCGAAGAGCGTCTGGAGATCGCCCTGCACCGAGGCCAGACCCACGGTCCGGTCCGGATGGAACCGCTTGGCGGCTTCCAGGTACGCGGTCCGGATCTTGTCGGTGCTGGCGGTCGCGTCCACGCCGAGCCTCGCGTATGCGGTCTGGCTGGGCGCCATCTGGACGCGGACGCGCACGTCCTCGGCGAACTGCCTCTCCTCCCCGGTCAGGACCTGCTTCGGCGCGACGTCCGTCACCTTGGGCGTGAGAGCGACCGCACCCTCGAATTCCTCGCGGGTGGGGAGCGCTCCCAGGTTTCGCATCCCGCGCGAAACCATCTTCTTGCGCAGCTGCTTGCCGCGCGCGTCGTCCACACCAGCGGAGGCCGGCGGCGCCGGCTCCGCCGGCGGGACCTTCTCCGTACGCCCGCCGAGGTCGAGCTCCAGCTCCTCCTCCCCCTCGGGCGCGGACGATGGCGGCGCTTCCTGCTCTTCCAGCGGGAGCGAGTCGAGACGGTCGATGGCCTCCTTCTCGCTGAGGTGCTCGCCGGCGGGATCCGGCTCCGCGCCGCCTGCCAGCAGGAGCGCGACCATCACCGCTTCCGCCCGCTTCTGCGGGAGCTGCGACGCCTGCACGAAATCGGGCAGCCGGCGCGAGACCCCCAAGAGGCCCGCCGCGCGGCGATCGACGGGCTGAAGCGTGGTGCGCTTCTTCAGCTCGGGCCAGTCGACGGACAACCGCACCGGGTTCTGTCCCAGCCAGGAGATCACCTTCGCCCGCCGCCTCGCGTACCGATCGTGCTCGAGCGCGTCCACCAGGCAGCCCAACGGGTCGACCACCACCTCGCGCGCCCACGGCGGCGGCGGCTCCCATCCGCGCCAGTCGTACTTGCCCTCGGTCAGCCCGAGCAGGGTCAACAGATTGCTGGTGTGCTGCGCGGCGAGCGCGGCGCGCAGCTGCTCGGGCGTGAGCACCTTCTTCGCCACAAGCAGCTCGCCGTGGCGCTTGCCTTTGCGCAGCGCTTCCTCGCCGCTGGACTCGATGTCGAGCGCGTTCACCCAGTCGTTGGCGAGCAGCACGTGGGCGAGGTTCTGGACTCCGGAGAACTTCGAGGTGCCGCACATGTCCCCGGCGCGAAAAAAGACCCGGATCTCCGGATCCTCTGGAGTCTCGAGCCAGAGCGTCCCGCTCGCCCGCGACCGGAAGGCCGCGGCGACCAGCTCCGGAGCGCTGGTCTCGGACAGGTCTCCCTGGGCCAGCGACGGGAGAAGCTCGAACGTGTCCACGCTTCTATCCTACCCCGAACCTCCGGGGGCCCGCGGAGTATGAATCTGTCGGAGCGCCTCGTACACGGCGATCCCCGTGCAGGTCGAAAGATTGAGGCTGCGGGCGCTCGGCTCCCGGATCATCGGCACCCGCACCCGGCGGGCCGCAAAGCGCTCCAGCAGGGCCTCCGGCAGGCCGTCCACTTCGTCCCCGAGGACCAGGTAGTCCCCGGGCGAGAAGCGCGCCTGCCAGAGCCCGGTCCCGCCGCGGCCGCTGAAGAGGTGCAGCCGCTCCTCGCCCACCGCCTCCGCCGCCAGGAGCTCGTCGAACGAGCTCCAGGTCGCCGCGTGGACCTTGTCCCAATAGTCGAGACCGGCCCGGCGCAGGTCCTTGTCGTCGATGCGGAACCCGAGCGGCGCGACCAGGTGCAGCCGCGAGCCGGTCACGGCGCAGAGCCGCGCGACGTTGCCGGTGTTGGGAGGGATCTTCGGCTCCACCAGGACCACGTTGAGGCGCGCCGAGCCGGGGTCGAGAAAGAGACCTTGTGCCGCGTGCTGCTGCCCGGTATTCGGTGCCGGCATGGCGGTAATTGCAATCATCGCCAATCCAAACGCACGCCGCAACCGGGAGTGGCCGCTCGCTTCCGAGCAGCTTCGCAAGGCTGCGCCGGGCGCCTCGATCCTCGAGACGCGAGGACCCGAGGAGCTGGCCGGGGTTGCCAAGGCGGTGGCGAAGGACCGCCCGCGCGTGCTGGCGATCGCCGGCGGCGACGGCACGGTCACGCACACCGTCACCGCGCTCTACAACACGCTGGGCGACGACCTTCCCCCGCTGGCGCTCCTGGGCGGCGGCGCCTACGACTCGCTCGCTCCCCTCGGCGGGAGGGGAGACGCGGAGGGTCGCCTGCGCCGGCTCTCCGAGGCCCTGGCCTCGGGAACCGAGCTGCGCGTCGAGCAGCGCGACACGCTGCGGATCGTGCCCGACGGATCGAAGTCCGGCGCGCGCTGCGGCTTCCGCTTCGGCGTCGGCCTTCCCGTCCGCTTCATCGAGGCGATCTACGCGACCGGGAACGCGGGGCCGCTCGCCAGCACGCGGGTGCTCGCCCGGGCGTTCTGGTCCTCGCTCCGGCGCGGGCCGTTCGCCCGGAAGCTCTATGCGCCGATGGACCTGCGGGTGCGCCTCGACGGCGAGGAGTGGCCGCGCATCGAGATCTACGGCCTGGTCTGCTCGTCGGTCGCGGAAGCCGGCCTCGGCCTGCGCCCCTTCCGCCGCGCGACCGAGCAGCCGGGAGCCTTCCACGTCCTGGGTCTCACGGCGGGGCCGCGCCAGTTCGCGCTCGAGCTGCCCCGCCTGCTCCTCGGGCTCCCGGCACGGCGCGATCGGCTGCTCGAAGGCGTGGGAGAGGACCTGGAGCTGTCCGCCCGCGCCCCGCTCTCCTGGCTCCTGGATGGCGAGATCTACACCAGCAAGACCGGCCGCATTGCCGTCGGCCTGGGCCCGCGCGTGTCGCTGGTGCGGCCGTGATCCTGCGCAACCCGCGCACCGGCGCCGTGCTGGCCCACCGGGTCGAGCGCGCTTCCACGCCGCTGGCACGGCTCCGCGGTCTGCTCGGACGCAGCGCCCTGCCCGAGGGAGAGGCCCTGGTGATCGACCCCTGCGCGTCGATCCACACCTTCTTCATGCGCTTCCCCATCGACGCCGCGTTCCTCACCCGGGACCTGCGCGTGGTGCGGGCCATCCTCGATCTCAAGCCCTGGCGCGCCACGCGGCCGTACCGGGAGGCGGCGATGGTGGTCGAGCTTCCAGGCGGTACGCTCGCGCGCACCGGGACGCGCGAAGGGGACTTCCTGTCCATCGAGTCCTGAGCCTGCCCCGTGTAGGGGACATGCGATTGCGTGTCCCCTGGACTTCCTGGCGCTAGAATCCGCCCATGGGCTCCTTGCGCATGCCGACCGCCGAAGAAGCGCTCCCGGGCCACCCCGAGCCGATGCGGGTCCCACTGCGGCACACCGTTCTCGGAACACCCCTCGTCGGTCCCTTCCCGGAGGGCTACCAGCGGGCCCTGTTCGGGATGGGCTGTTTCTGGGGAGCGGAGCGAAAGTTCTGGGAGCTCGAGGGCGTCTACACCACGGCGGTGGGATACGGCGGCGGCTACACGAAGAACCCGACCTACCGCGAGGTCTGCTCGGGAGCGACGGGCCACGCCGAGGTGGTGCTGGTGGTCTACGACCCGAAGCGCGTCTCGTACGCGGATCTTTTGAAGACCTTCTGGGAGAGCCACGATCCCACGCAGGGGATGCGCCAGGGCAACGACGTGGGCACCCAGTACCGCAGCGCGATCTACCCGACCACTCCCGCGCAGCGCGCGGAGGCCGAGCAGTCCCGAGAGGCCTTCCAGGCCGCGCTGGAGAAGGACGGGTACGGCGGGATCACCACCGAGATCGCGGAAGAGCCGCCCTTCTATTACGCCGAGGACTATCACCAGCAGTACCTGGCCAAGAACCCGGGCGGATACTGCGGGCTGGGCGGCACGGGCGTGTCGTGCCCGATGCCGGTCCGGAGGGCGTAGGAGGCTCAAGGTCACCCTTCGCGGGAACACGCAGAAGAAGCGTAGGCGCAGTGTCGCCTTCGGCAAGAGCGCCTAAGCTTCCAACCGGACCCCCGGCGCGGCGATCTGCTCCACCACGCGCTCTCCGGCCGCCACGTGCGTCCCCTCCCAGACCACGGCGCGCTCGAGCTGGGCGCCGGCATCGACGCGGGCGCCCGCTCCAATCATCACGCCCGGACCTAGCCTGGCCCCGGCTTCCACGATCGCGCCCACCTGGATCAGCGCCGGCGACGCGACCGCCGTGTCGACGCGGGCAGAGGAGTGCACGAACGCGCCCGGGGCGCGCTCCTCGCAGCCCGCGAACGGATCCGCGTCCGGGCGGAAGCGCCGCAGCGGCACGCGGCCCTCGAGGACGTCGAGGTGGGCGCGCAGGAGCGAACGCGGAGCGCCCAGGTCGCCCCAGTAGCCGTTCTGAAGGAAGCCGTGCACCTTCGCGCCGTCGTGGATGGCGCGCACGTATGCCGTCCGGTTGATGTCGCTCTCGCCTTCCGGGAGCCGCGCGATCAGCTCGGGTTCCAGCAGGTGGACCCCGGTGAAGTGGGTCCGCGTGAGCGACGGATCCGCCCCCGCGCCGCGACCCGCGATGCGGCGGACGTTCATGGCCGCGTCCACCTCGACGGCGCTGTACGTCGCGCCGCGCGGATACGGAGCCAGCACCATGGTGGCCACGGCGCCGGCCTTCTTGTGCGCGGCAAGCGCCGCCTGCAGGTCCACATCGAAGACCATGTCGCCGTTGAGCAGGAAGAAGGTGCCGTTCCCCAGCATCGGCTGCGCGTGGCGCACGCCGCCGCCGGTGCCGAGGATGTGCTTCTCCTCGCGCGAAATCTGCAGATGAAGCGCCAGCTCGCCGGCGATCGCCCGAGCGCCCTGCTCCATCGCCGCGCCCAGGTGGTGGGTGTTGATCACGATCTCCGTCACGCCCGCGTTCTTGAGGAGCGCGAAGTTGTAGCGGAGCAGCGGGACCCCGCAGAGCGGAATCAAAGGCTTCGGGACCTTGTCGGTGAGCGGGCGGAGCCGCGTGCCGAACCCGGCACAGAGCACCATCGCCTTCACGCTACTCCAGCGCGGGCGCAGCGCCTTGCGCTGGCCGGCGAACCAGGCGGAGCAGCGCTCCGATCCGGCCCTGCAGCAGCGAGACCAGGCCTACGTAGAAGAAGCCCCACTGGAACAGCAGCAGGAAGGGGAGCGAGAAATACACGCCCTTGTCGAGCGCGAACCAGATCGCGCTGGTCAGATACGCGCCGAGCGCCAGCTCCAGGAGCGGCTGCGCGGTGAGCAGCGTGCGGTACTTCTTCTGCAGCCAGGACCGGTCCCGGCCCTGCATCCCCGTCTTGGGCGTGCGGGTGAACCCGGTCTCGTAGCCGACCAGGGCCTCGATCACCGCCTTGCTCTGGTTGACGCACATCCCGATGCCCAGGGCCATGATGAACGGCAGATACTTCACTTGCTTCCACCACGCCATGCCGATCTCGCGCTGGCTGGCCGTGTAGAAGACCACCACGCTCATGGTGGCGGTCCAGAAGAACGGCAGATCCAGCAGCAGCACCTCGTACCAGCCGTGCTTGAAGCGGATCACCATGCTCACCGGCATCAGCACCGTGAGCAGGATCATCAGCGGATAGGTGAAGTTCGCGGTGAGGTGGAAGAACGCCTCCAGCTTCACCTCCCGCGGCAGCCCGCTGCGCAGGATCCGCGGCAAGAGCTTCCGGGCGGTCTGGATGCTGCCCTTGGCCCAGCGGTGCTGCTGCGACTTGAACGCGTTCATCTCCACCGGCACTTCGGCCGGCGACACCACTTCCGGCAGGTAGACGAACTGCCAGCCGCGGAGCTGGGCCCGGTAGCTCAGGTCCAGGTCTTCGGTCAGCGTGTCGTGCTGCCACCCCCCGGCGTCCTCGATGGTGGCGCGCCGCCAGACGCCGGCGGTCCCGTTGAAGTTGAAGAACCGGCCGCTGCGGTTGCGGGCCGTGTGCTCGATCACGAAGTGGCCGTCGAGGAAGATCGCCTGGGCCTGGGTAAGGTGCGAGTATTCGCGGTTCAGGTGCTCCCACCGGACCTGCACCATGCCGATGCGGTCGTCGGTGAAGAAATGCACGGACCGCCGCAGAAAATCACGGGCGGGGACGAAATCGGCATCGAAGACCGCCACCAACTCGCCCCGGGCGCGGGCCAGGCCCTCCTGGAGGGCACCGGCCTTGAACCCCTGCCGGTTCTCGCGGTGCAGGTAGGTGATGTCGACGCCTTGCTCCTTGAGCCATGCGACCCGGGAGCGGGCGATTCCCTGCGTCTCGTCGGTGGAGTCGTCCAGGACCTGGATCTCGAGCAGATCGCGGGGGTAGTCGATTCGAGCGACCGCGTCGATCAGGCGCTCGACGACGTACATCTCGTTGAAAACGGGTAGCTGGATGGTGACGCGCGGAAGGCGCTCGAACTTCCGCCTGGGGGCCGGGAGGTTGCCCTTGTACTTGTAATACAGGTACGCCATCACGTACCTGTGCGACCCGTAGACGGAGAGGACCAGCAGGACCAGGAAATAGGTCGCTAGGAAGAACACCTCCACCCGGGTCATCGACTCTCCACCGCCAAACACGAGCAATTACCGGGGGGTCGGCCCGGAGTGGCGCGGGACTCTAGGTGACGCTCGACCGCTTGTCAAACGGCCCTACAGACTGCGCTGCACTGCGCCACCGCTACCGCGCGCCCGCAGCCGCGACGCGCGGCTCCCACCCTGGCACACAACGTGTGCACACCCTCGCGTAGGTGGCATCTGCCTTGCGCTGCAACCCCCTGCGAATCCAGGCGCAATGGTCGGGGGAGAGGCCGAAGAAGTTGCGGTCCAGGGCGGCGTCGTCGGCGTAGGCCCGTTTGACCTCGGCGAGCGACCAGGAGGCGGGGAACGGCCGGTAGCGGAGGGCGGGCTCGCGGATCCACCACTCAGTGAACCCGAATCGCGCGTGGTGCTCATCGTAGATCCGCGTGCCCGGGTACGGAACCAGGACGCCGCGCGCGTTGAACGCCGCGGTGAGCGGCGCCGCCTGGTCGATGAACTCGACCGTCGCGCGCAGCTCGTCGAGCGTCTCGTCCGGCCAGCCGAACATGAGGTTGACCATGCAGTGCAGATCGATGTCGCGGGCGTCTCCGAGCACTTCCAGCACCCGCGCAACCGTCACGCCCTTGCCGATGCGCAGGAGCATCTCCGGATCGGCGCTCTCCATCCCGATGTCCACGCCGGTGCAGCCCGCCGCCTTCATCCGCTCGAGGATGTCGCGGTCCAGGTGGGCGGGATGCGCGGTGCAGGTCCAGTACACGCGCAAGGGCGCCAGCGCCTCGCACAGCTCCAGCATCCGGCGGCGCCCCACGGCGAACGAGTCGTCGAAGAAGGAGAACGCGCTCGCGCCGGTCCGCTCGCGCAAGGAGGCGATCTCCTGGGCGATGGCGGCGGCGCCCCGGTACCGGAACCGCCGGCCGGTCACGTTGTTGCTGCAGAACGTGCAGGCGGCTGGACATCCGCGCGAGGCCAGCAGGCCCGCCGGCCCCACCGGGCCGCGCGCGCCATACCAGGCCGGGTCGAAGAGGTCGAGGGCATCCAGCGGCGAGGCCAGGCCGTCCAGATCCAGCAGGAAGCCGCGCGACGCATTGAGACCGCCGCGCCACGCCAGCGATCGCACTCCGGAAAGGTCCCGCTTTCCGTCGAGGGCGTCGCAGAGCTCGACGAGCGTCTCCTCTCCTTCTCCGCGCAGGGAGTAGTCGAATCCGTGAGCGAGCGGCTCGAGAGGAACCACCGTGGGATGCGGCCCCCCGCAGACCAGGGGAACCCCGCAGCCCGAAAAAGCGCGCGCCAGCGCATACGCGTCCTGCGCGTACAGCGTCTTGCAATGGATCCCGACCAGCGTCGGCCCGAACGCCAGCGTCTGCTCGACGATCCGGGCGTGCTCCTTCGGTGCGAACGGCGCGCTCGCGTCCAGCAGCGCCACCTCGTGCCCCGCCCGCCGCAGCGCCGACGCCAGGTAGAGGAACGAGAGCAGGGGTGTTCGCACCGTCTCGTCGGTCGGCGGATTGATCAGGAACAGCCGGGCCACGAAGACAAGGTTACCCTGCACCCGACTGCGCGCACAGAGCAGGGGGCCAGGGGAAGACCGGAGGTGCCCCCAGCACGTCGGCCCCGGGCCACGGCGCTCTCAGCTCGCAGGCTTCCGGATCGAGCCGCAGCGGTCCCGGGGGCTCGGTGCGCTCGGGCACGAAAGTCTGGCCGCGCCGGACGGTGCGAACGAGGAGCGCGCGCTCGGCCAGCGCGGCTAGCTTGTGGTCCACCGCGCAGGGCGGGTCGTTCCAGGCGGGAAGGTCGCGCCAGCGCAAGGCGTCCAGCGCACGGTCCCAGTCCTTTTGCGTCGCAGCGCCGCCGGCGATCACGGGCGCGACCAGGCTTTCGTAGAGTTCCCGCGCCCGGGCCCGGTCGCGGTGCAGATCGATCAGCTTCCACCAGCGTCCCGGGTGGAAAGCATCCGAAAGAAAGTGCGGCGCTCCCGACTCCAGGAACGGCAAGAACCCGTAGACCCGCAGGGCTTCGGCGCAGGCCGGACCCAGGGCGTCCCGCAGATCCAGCTCGCCGGCCTGCACGTGCAAGGCCTCGCGCTCTCCCAACCTGCGGGCAATGAAGCCGCCGAGCGCGGCGAAGTAGGCCGCGCCGGCGATCGAATCACCCGACCCGTCGGGCCAGACCTGCGCCGGCCAGGCCTCGTTGCCGATCCAGGCAGCCAGCGCCTCGTGGACGTTGGGAGGCGCGGGCGGCCGCTCCGTATGGAAGTGCGAGAGCTCATGGATCAGCGGCCCGACCAGCCGCGCGTCGACGAACGCCAGCGGCTCGCGCCCTGCCGCTCCGTCCAGATCCGCCGGATAGGCGTAGAGCATCGGCATCGATCCGCCGAAGTGGCACCGCGCGTAGACCTCCGAGAGCGTGCGGCCTTCGACCAGCTCCCGGGGCGTCGCCGCTCCCAGGCAGGTACCACAGGAAAGCCCGGCATCCGCAACGCTTGCGAAGAGCGCGTCCAGCGCCGCGGACAGCCGCGGCATGAGGTCCAGCCGGAGCGGCTCGCCGAATACCTTGCGCTCGGGTTCACCCTTTCCCTCGAGCTGCCGCGCCCGCATCGCCGGCATGGACGACCCGTAGTGCGCCAGAAGGCCGGTCCGCGCCGCCGGCCGTAGCAGCTCGGCCGCGACCAGGGAATCCAGCATCCCCGGCGCGAGGCGCACGGCGCGCATCCATTCCGCGCGCCGCTCCACCACCCGCGCGGCGAGCTCGATCAACTCCCGGAGCGCGTCGCCGCCCACGCCCGCCGTTCAGGGATGCGCCGTCCTCACGGGCGGCGGCGGCAACGAGCGCTTGAACACCGCCCAGGTGCGGAGCGTATCCAGCGCGACCTTGAGCTGCGGGTCGTCCTTCGGATCGTCCGGCGAGCCGGGCTGCGGCGGGGGCGGCTGCAGCGAGGCGGCGGCGATGATGCTGCCGTTGCCGTCCTCGCCTTTGAAGTGCCCGGGCAGGCTGCGCTCGCGCGGGGCGTCGTCGTCGGATGCGCTGGCCTTCACCCACACGTCAGGCATGATCCCGCGCTCCTGGATGCTGCGACCCGACGGCGTGTAGTAGCGCGCGACCGTGAGCTTGAGGCCGGAGCCGTCCTCCAGCTCGATCACGGTCTGCACCGAGCCTTTTCCGAACGTCCGCGTCCCGATCACCACCGCCCGGCCCTGGTCCTGCAGCGCGCCCGCCACGATCTCGCTGGCGCTGGTGGTCCCGCCGTCGACCAGGACCACCATCGGGTAGCGCGGCTCGGTGCCCTTGGGATGGGCCTTCTCCACCTCGACGTGCTTCGCGCCCCGTCCCTTGGTGGTGACGATCACGCCGCCGTCCAGGAAGCGGTCTGCCACCTTCACCGCCTGGTCGAGCAGGCCGCCCGGGTTGTGCCGCAGGTCCAGCACCACTCCGGTCAGATCGCCCCCGGCGTCCGCCCGCAGCGAGTCGAGCGCCTTGCGCAGGTAGACGTCGGTGCGATCCTGGAAGCTCTTGATCTTCACGTAGGCCAGCTTCCGATCGAACAGCTTCTCCTCGACCGAGACGATGCGGATCACGTCCCGCATCAGCGTGAACGTGCGCGGCTCGGCCCAGACCATCCGGAGCGCCTTCACCGTGACCTTGGTCCCCGGCGGTCCCATCAGCGCCCGGACCGCCTCGGACTCCCGCCAACCCAGCACCGCCTTCCCGTCGATCTCGATCAGCCGATCCCCGGGCTGGAACCCGGCGCGCGAGGCCGGCGTGTCGTCGATCGGCGCGACCACCACCACTTCGTCACCCCGGATCGCAAGCTCCAGGCCGACCCCGCCGTACTCGCCTTCGGTCTCCTGCTTGAGCGCGGCATAGGAGCGCGGATCCATGAAGGTGGAGTGCGGGTCCAGCGTCCGCACCATGCCGTCCACCGCGCCGTAGAGCAGGCGCGTCTCGTCGACCGGCTCGACGTAGTTGTTCTCGATCAGCGAGAGCACGTGGCTGAAGACGTCGAGCTTCCGGTACGGGCCCGCCGGGTCCTTCGCGGCCTGGGCGACGCGCACCGCCAAGAAGCCTCCCAGCGTGGCGCACGCGCAGAGCAGGAGAAATCTCTTCATTTCGCCGCCCCTCCTTTCGCGCCCGCCAGCAGGGGCGGCCCCCTGCGGCTGCGCTTCAGCCAAGGCTCGGGATCGAGCGGGTGCTGGCCGTCCCTCAGCTCGAAGTAGAGGTAGGGCCCTTTCAGCGATCCGGTGTCACCCACCGTCCCGACCTCCTCGCCGGCGTGGACCGTATCCCCGAGCGCCTTCTGCAGCTGATCGAGGTGCGCCATCAGCGAGAACATCCCGTCACCGTGATCCAGGATCAAGAGATTCCCGAATCCGCGGAACCAGCCGGCGTGGGCCACCTTGCCGCTCCAGACCGCGCGGATCGGCGTCCCGAGGGGAGCCCGGATGTCGATGCCATTCTGCATGGTGACGGTGCCGAATCGGCGGTCGACGGCGCGGCCGTAGCGAACCTCGATCTGACCACGGTCCACCGGAAACGGCAGCTTGCCGCGCGCCTTGCGGACGGACGACTTGCGCAGCGAGGACGGGGAGGTCCGCGTGCGCGGCGAGCCGTTGATCTCCTCGAACCTCCGGGTGAGCTCCCGGACCGCGTCCTCCAGCTCGCGCGCCGTCTGCTCGTGCACCGATCTCTCGCGCTGCACGGAGGCCAGCAGCGTGCGCTGCTGGTCGACCGACTTCTGGAGCTCCTCCCGGCGGTCCGACTCCCCCTTCACGCTCTGATCCTGCTCGGCGTGCGCCGCCGCCAGCTCGTTGCGCGCCGCGCGCGCCGTGTCCGCCTGGTTGCGCAGGACCGACAACGCCTCGAGATCGGACTTGAGCAGCACGTTGAAGAGATGGCTGCGGCGGATCAGGTCAATGACGCTGGTCGACCCGAGCAGGAAGCGCACGTACCCTTCGCGCCCCAGCCGGTAGCGGGCCACCAGCCTGGGCTGCAACACCTGCGTGGCTCTGTCGAGCTGCGCCTGCGTCTTGCGCGAGCTCTCCTCCGCCACCGAGAGACGGGCGGTGGCCACGCGCAGCCGGGCCTGGGCGGCGCGCAGCCCGCGCGACTCGAGCTCGATCTGGCGCTCGAGGTCGGCCAGCTTCCCGAGGACCGACGCCTCCTTGCCCGCCAGGGTCTTCGCCGCCGCGCGCTCGTCCTTCAGCCGCTGCTCGACCTCCGGCAGCGTCTGCGCGAGAGCGGCGGCGGCGACCAGCGCGATCATGTCTTGAGGAACCGCGCGACCGCGATCCAGCTTCCGAAGAAGCCGACCAGCGCGCCGCCGGCGAGGATGGCCGCGCCGTGCAAGGGCAAGAGATGCGGCGCGCTGACGCCGGCGGCGAACTCGAACGCCTGCGCCGCCCGGGGCAGGAGCCAGCGCTGCGCCCCGAACACCGCGCCGACCGCGATCGTGGCCCCGAGCAGGCCCTGCAGCGCTCCCTCCATCAGGAAGGGCGCCCGGACGTAGCCGTCGGTCGCGCCCACCAGCTTCATGATCTCGATCTCGTCGCGCCGGGCGTACACCGCCAGCCGGATGGTGTTGGCCACCACCAGCAGCGCGGCGCCGATCACCGCGAGGAGCGCGCCGGCGCCAAACGCGCGCAGGCCGCGGCCCAGGGCCTCCAGCTTCTCCAGCCACTCGCGCCCGAACTCCACGTCGCGGACGCCCTCGATCTCCCCCATCTCCGCCGCCAGCACCCGCGCGGCCGCTCCCGGCAGCGGCTGCCTGGGGCGGATCTCCAGCGAGGGCGGGAGCGGATTCTGGGTGAGCCCCTCGAGGGCGGACCCCAGCTCGCCCAGATCGGCGCGCAACCGCTGCAGGGCCGCCGCCGGAGGCACGTATTGCACCTCCAGGTCGCCGCGCGCGCGAAGCTGCTGCGCGATCTGTTGGGCGCGTCCCTCGGCCAGGGCCGGATCGAGGTAGAGCGTCATGCTGGCCTGCGCTCCCCAGGAGGTGAGGAGGCTGCGGGCGGTGAGCAAGCCGAGCACGAACGCGGTGCCGATGAACAGCGCCAGCCCGATGGTGAGCACCGAGACCAGCGACGGCAGCCGCGCCCGCCAGAGGTTGACGGCCGCGCGCCGCGAGAGCCGGAAGGCCACGTGCGCGATCATGCGTCGAACACCAGCTTCCCGTGCTCGAGCCCGACGGTGCGGCGGTGCCAGCGCTGCAGGAGCGTGCGGTCGTGGGTGGCCACGACCACCGTGGTCCCCCGCGCGTTCGCGTTGAAGAGGAGCTGCAGGATGCTGTCGGTCAGGGAGGGGTCGAGGTTTCCGGTGGGCTCGTCGGCGAGCAGGATGGTGGGCTCGTTGACCAGCGCCCGCGCGATGGCCACGCGTTGCTGCTCGCCGCCGGAGAGCCGCCGCGGCAGGCTCGCGCTCTTGTGCGCCAGGCCGACCTGGTCGAGCCGCTTGCGCGCCCGCTCGCGGATGTCGGCGTCGGAGGCGCCCAGCACCTCCAGCGCGTAGCCCACGTTCTCCAGCACCGTGCGGTTCTCGAGCAGCTTGAAGTCCTGGAAGACGATCCCGATGTTGCGGCGCAGGTACGGAATGGCCGCCTGGCCCAGTTTCCCGATGTTGCGGCCGCCGATCAGGATCTGCCCGCTGGTGGGCTGCTCGGCGGCGAAGAGGAGCCGCAAGAGCGTGCTCTTGCCGGCTCCGGACGGGCCGGTGAGCCAGATGAACTCGCCCTTGTCGACCTTGAGGGTGACGTCCTGCAGCACCGGCGGGTCGCCGGGATAGACCTTCTTGACTTTGCGCAGCTGGATCACGGGCCGCAGGTCCCCGCGTCGCAGATGCGGATCGTGCAGAGGTTCTGACCCGGATAGGTGCACGTGAGCGTGCCCGGCAGCGAAGGCGAGGTGCAGGTGTACCCGATCCCCGCGCAGCCGCCGTCGAACGCGTCGAGCGTGCCATTGCTCGCGACGCCGGTGCAGGGCGTCGACGCGGTGTTCAGGGTGATGCTCACCGCGCAGCCCTGCGCCGGAGTGGAGACGGTCACGGATGCCACCGCGTTTGGAGCCCCGACGCAATTGTCGATCGCGCCGACGCCGTTCAGCGACATCGCGATGCAGCCTGCATCGGGTCCGCCATCGGTCCCCGCGTCGGAGCCGCCGTCCCCTCCGTCCGTGCCACCGTCGCCCGGAATCACCCCGCCTCCACCGTCAGGGCCGAGCACGTCCGTATTTCCGCTCGTCCCGCCGTAGCAAGCGCAGATCGAGGCGAGCACGAACGCGGCCAGAAAGGTTCTCTTCATGGGTCCTACTTGGGTGGCTCGAGGTCCGCGGAGAGGAAGGCGAGGATCACTTCGTCGAGGCTCTTCTCGCTGATCAGCTCCTCGGCGAAGAGCGTGGGCAGATCGTCGACGGGCGTCTCCACCGGGCTGTCGCTGAAGAAGCTGGGCGCCGAGGCGGGCTTCGCGGCCGCGGCCGGGCGGGCGGACGGCGGAACCATCGGCGCCATCTTCGGCGGGCTGCTCGGGCGCGTGGGCTGCGACGGCTGCCGCGTCACGTGCGGCAGCGGCGCGCCCGGAGTCCGGGCGGGACTGGCCGCCGGCGGCGCGGGATGCCAGACGGGCCGCGCGGGCGCGGGCGCGGGCTTGGACACGGGCGCGGGAGTGGGCTTGGACACGGGCGCGGGCGCGGGCTTGGACACGGGCGCGGGCGCGGGCGCGGGCTTGGACACGGGTGCCGCCGGCGCTGGCGTCACCGCTGGCTTCACCGCGGGCTTCTTCGCGGGCGCGGGCTTCGCCCCGGGCGCGTGGTTGTTGACGTACGAGGCGGTATTGGTGCCGTCGGCGAGCACGCCCGGCTCGTAGTGAGGCGCGGAGAGGCGCTCGGCCATCTCGTCGAACTCGCCGGAGACGAGCCGCTTCAGCATCGCCTTGTGCTGCAGCTCCATCAGCCCGCGGACGACCTTCGGCAGATCCGCGCTGCCGGCCTTCTCCGCGTAGCTCGACTTCATGCTCGCGACGATGTTCCCGCCCACGAACAGGTGCGTGATGAAGTGCGCGTGGGGAAGCCCGGAGTCCTCGGTCTGGACATGGTAGACGCGAGGCCCGTACTTCACGTTGTGGTTGAACCCCCCGACGGGGGCCGAGGCCTTCGGAGTCGCCATGCTCTCCCATTCCAGTTAGCAGAACAGTCGAGTCTTCGCCAACTTGCGGAACAGGCTGCCGGGCGTCCGAAATCCCTCGATCAGACGGCGAGATCGACCAGCTCCACCCTTCCTACGGGCCGCCCGAGAAAGCGCTCGGCCACGGCCTGGAAGCGGTGCGGCACGTCCGTACACAGCGTCCGATGCTGCGCCGCGTCAGAGCCGCCGTTGCGCAGAAGGCCATGTGCGCCCAACAGCGTTACGACGCTCTGCGTTATCGCCTCTGCGCTGTCGACGATCGAGACCTGCGGGCCGAGCACTTCAGCGATGGTGCGCGCGAGGAGGGGATAGTGCGTACATCCGAGCACAGCGGTGTCGACGCCCGAGCGGCGCAGGTCGGCGAGATATCGCTCGGCCACGAGCCGCGGCACTTCGCCCTCGGTCCATCCCTCCTCGGCGAGGGGGACGAAGAGCGGACACGAGCGCGCGATCACCTGCGCGAGCGGAGCCAGCCGCTGCAGCGCCCGCTGGTAGGCGCCCGAGGCGACGGTCGCGGGCGTCCCCAGCACCGCGATGGCTCCGCCGCGGTTGCGCGCGGCCGCGATCCGCGCGCCGGGCTCGATCACGCCGAGCACCGGGATGGGCAGCGCGTCCGCCAGCGCCGGCAGGCTGTGGGCGGAGACCGTGTTGCAGGCGACCACCAGGAGCTTGATGCGGTGGCGGGCGAGGTGCCGCGCCGACATCAGCGCATATCGGGTCACCACCTCGCCCGAGCGCGTGCCGTACGGGACGCGCGCGGTGTCACCCAGGTAGATGGTGTGCTCGCGGGGAAGCCGCTCGGTGAGCGCCCGCAGCACCGTCAGCCCGCCCACCCCGCTGTCGAACACCCCGATGGGCGCGTCGGCGTCCACTCAGCCGTTCTGTATCACGGAGGCGATTCCGCGCTCACGACCACGTCCGTGATCAGACCCGCCTGGAAGAAGTAGTTGGGCGGGTGGTGCGTCCGGTAGAGGAGGTGCGCCCCGTCGCTGAGCGTGCGGAGCCCGAGGATGGCGAAGGAGTGCGGGCCGGGCGTGAGCGGCTCGACGAAGGCGCCCTCGGTCCCCATGGTGCTGCAGGCCACGGTGCCGGCGTTGATCCCGCCGGCGCCGGTCGAGTCGGGATCGACCATGATGGTGACGTGATCGACGTTCGCGGCGGCGCACCCCTGGCCGTTGAAGGTCCAGGTGATGTTCGCCGAGGCCGTGCTGGTCGGGGCCACCCGCGGGACGTCGATCGCGAACGTCTCCCTGCGGCCCGAGCCGACCACCACGGACTGGATGATCTGGTGCGTGACGGTGCCGAGCGCGTCCAAGCCGGTGATGGTGATCTGGTAGGTGCCGGCAAAGTACGTGCCGAGGTCGGCCCCGAGGCTCGCGTCGGCGCAGCTGAACTGGTTCGGCTGGAGCACCTCGCCGGCGATGTCCACCTGGATGGTCGCCACCTGCGCGTCCGCGCAGGAGACGCCCTCGAACGTCCAGTCGACCTCGACGTTCGACGAGCCCGGCCCGCACGCGGCGGCGGCAGCGAGGACCAGCGTTGACAGGAGCAAACGGCGCATCGAATCCCTCCCTCCTGCTCAGACCGTGCAACAGGCCCCCGCATTCAGACCTTCCCAGGTGGGCCGAGGTCACACCCGCGGCGGAGATCGTTCGCCTTTCTCCCTCGTTGACAGGACACATCCCGCGAGGGAGAAACGCGCCCGCAATGAACAGCAGCCTGAACTACGTGGAGATGATCACCCACGGCGGACCCATCGTCAGCGGGGTGCTCGTCATCCTGGTGCTCTCGTCGCTCGCCAGCTGGACCATCATCTTCCGCAAGATGCTCCACCTGCGCCGCGCCCAGGCCGAGAGCGTGAAGTTCCTGGAGACGTTCTGGCGGAGCAAGCGGCTCGACTCGATCTACACGGCGAGCGAGCAGATGCAGGTGAGCCCGGTGGCCCAGGTCTTCCGCGCCGGGTACGTCGAGCTGTCCAAGGTGACCCAGGCGCAGCCCAGCTCCGAGGAGAGCTCGCTGCACGACCAGATGGGCGGATTCGAGAACGTCGAGCGGGCGCTGGCGCGCGCCGCCAACGCGGAGCTGACCACGCTGGAGCAGAGCATCCCGTTCCTCGGCACCACCGCGGCCGCGGCCCCGTTCGTGGGCCTGTTCGGCACCGTCTGGGGCATCATGACGGCCTTCCGCGACATCTACGCCGCGGGCAACGCCAACCTGGCCACCGTGGCGCGGCCGATCAGCGAGGCGCTGATCGCCACCGCGGTGGGCCTGTTCGCGGCCATCCCCGCCCTGGTCGCCTTCAACGCCTTCAACTCGCGCATGCGCGTGTTGGACAACGAGATGCGGAACTTCAGCGCCGATTTCCTCAACATCATCAAGCGCCACATCTTCAAGAAGGCGGCCTGATGGCGTTCGGCTCATCAGAAGGCGGACAGCGCCGGGCGATGACCGACATCAACGTGACGCCGCTGGTCGACGTCATGCTGGTGCTGCTGATCATCTTCATGGTCACGGCGCCGCTGATCCAGAGCGGGGTGAAGGTGGATCTCCCGCGCGCCTCAGCGCAGCAGATGGAGCACCAGGAGGAGAAGCTGGTGCTCACCATCACGCGCGACCGCCGGGTCTTCCTCGGCAACACCGAGATCCCGCCCGCCGAGCTCGAGCGCAAGCTCTCGACCAACGCGCGCATCCAGAAGGAGAAGGAGCTCTACCTGCACGCGGACCGCTCGCTGCCCTACGGGCAGGTGGTCGAGATCATGGCCGTGGCCCGGCGCGCCGGAGTCGAATCGCTGGGGATGATCACCGATCCGGAACGGGAGCTGAAACGGCCTTGACCTCCGCTCCGGCCTCGAGCGCCCCGCCGCCCAGCGCGCTGACTCCGCAGCAGCGGATGCCGCGCGGGCCTGCGCTGCTCCTGGCGATCGCGTTCCACCTCGTGATCTTCGGCGCGGCCTTCCTCTTGCCGCGGCTGTTCGACCGCCCGCCCCCGCTGCGCAAGCCGATCATCGCGCACCTGGTGGCGCAAGGCCGCCCGCGCGACCCCCGGCTGCTCCCGCGCAAGGACTCGCCGCCGCCGGCCGCCGCCGCCACGGCTGCCCCGGCGCCCGCTGCTTCCACCCGGACGGCCGCGCCCTCTGCGGCGCAGCGTCGCGAGCCGACGCGGCGCGAGCTGATGGACCGGGCCCTGGCGCGGGCGGCCGGCAAGGCCAGCCCCGAGTCGCGCGAGCCGCCCGATCCGGAGAGGGCCGGCACGCCGGAGGGGTCGGTCCAAGGCACCGCCGCCACTGCCGAGGAAGGCGACGCGTACTTCACCGCCGTCCACGACGCGATCCTCGAGCACTACGTGGTCCCGTCCGTGATCTCGGAGCGCGAGCGGCTGTACCTCGCCGCTACCGTCCTCGCGTACATCGGCCCCGACGGCCGCATCCTCAAGCACGACTTCCAGAAGAAGTCCGGCAACCCGTTCTTCGATCAGGCGCTGGAGCTCGCCATCCAGCAGACGAAGCTGCCGCCCCCGCCGCCCGATCTCGCCCGCTCGCTCCGCAACGACGGGGTGGTGCTGAACTTCCGACCGTGACCATGACCCTCGCTCTTCTCGCCGGATTGCTCCTCGCAGCTCCCGAACGGCCCGTGATCGACCTCTCCGGAGGCCGGGTCCAGCCCTTGCCGATGGCGATCGCCCGGCCCTATCCCGCCCTGGAGACCTCGGCGGCGGTCGAGGCGACGCTGGTACAGGACTTCGACCGCAGCGGCCTCTTCAAGCTGCTCGATCCGGCCTCGTTCCTCACCCCCGCCAACGAGGGATTCACCGGCATCGACTTCTCCAAGTGGCAGGCGATCGGCGCGCAGGCCCTGGTGAAGATGGACTGCCAGTCGCTGCCGGCGGACGTGAAATGCGAGATGCGCCTGTACGACGCGGCCCGCGGGCAGGAATTGCTGCACGGAACGTACACCGCCGCCCGGACGGCCCCGCGGCAGATCGCGCACCGCTTCGGGGACGACGTGGTGAAGTTCTTCACGCGGGAGCCCGGCGTGTTCCAGACCCACATCGCCTGGGTGCGCGAGACCGACGCGGACAAGCAGATCATGGTCTCCGAATGGGACGGGTCCGACCCGCAGGTCCTCACCGGAGGGTCCATCAACCTGCTTCCCTCCTGGGCTCCCGACGGCAAGACCATCGCCTTCACCAGCTTCCGCGGCGGAGCCGGCGCGCACCTCTACACGGTGGACGCGATCTCCCGCCAGGTCCGGCCGCTGGCCCTGATGGGCGACTTCTCCACCGGCGCCATCTACTCACCCGACGGAACGCGGCTGCTGTTCTCGTCGTCGCAGAGCGACAACACCGACGTGTACGTCGCGAAAGCGGACGGAACCGGCGCGCGCCGCATCACCGATTCCCGCGGAATCGACATCTCCGCCTCCTGGAGCCCGGACGGCAAGCGCGCCGCCTTCGTCTCCGAGCGCGCCGGCACCCCGCAGATCTACACGATGGCGGCGGACGGCTCCGAGGTGCGGCGCATGACCTTCCAGGGCAACTACAACCAGGAGCCCGCCTGGAGCCCCAAGGGTGACCTGATCGCGTTCTCCGGCCGCGACGAGCACCGGGTCTTCGACGTGTACACGGTCGCGGTGGATGGCGGAAAGGTCACGCGCCTGACGCAGAACCAGGGGACGAACGAGAAGCCGGCGTGGGCGCCGAACGGCCGGTACCTGCTCTTTTCCTCCACGCGCAACGGCAAGCGGCAGATCTGGATGAGCCAGCCGGACGGATCCAACCAGCGGCCGGTCACTTCGGAGAAGCAGGGAGCTTCCGATCCGGCGTGGGGACCCTTGCCGAAGTGACTTTGGGCTGAGGGTTCAGATCGGCCCGATCGAGAAATAGAACCCGTACGTCGGCTCCCCCAGCAGCGGGTCGGGCTGGAGATTGAAGCCGACGTCGAACGCCACCCGGCCGATGGGCGTGAGCCAGCGCAGGCCAGTGCCCATCGCGTTCCTCAGCACCAGGTGCTGCAGGATGTTGGTGGGAACGCTCCAGAGATTTCCCGTGTCCCAGAACACCGCCACCTCGAACGAGTCGGTGAACGCCGTCCGCAACTCGGCGGTCATCGCGATGAACTGGTCGCCGCCGTTGCTGGTGGCTCCGGCCGCGAGCAGCTGCGCCTGCCGCGTACAGGCGACGTCGGTCAGCGTCGCTTCGCAGGCGCGGACCAGCGCGTGGAACAGGTCGGTCAGGTCCTGCGGTTGTACCGCATCCTCGCGGAAGCCGCGCAGGGAGGTGGCGCCGCCCAGGTAGAACCGGCGGTCGCCGGGCGTGTGCGAGAACTCGTCGAGCTGGAACACCCGGCCGCCGCGCAGCGAGAGCACGAAGCTGGACATCGCGGGGAGCGGCAGATAGCCGGCCGCCAGGCCTTGCAGCTTGAGGAAATTGACGTGGATCTGCCCCACCTCCTCGGTCTCACTGCCCTGGAACGAGCGCATGTAGTCGCTGTTGATCGAGAAGAGGAAGCCGGAGCGAGGCCTGATCGGACTGTCGCGGAGATCGAAGAGCACGTACGGGCGCAGCGATCCGAACCACATGTGTCCGGGCGGCAAGCGGAAGATCCGCTGGTCGAGCCCTGCGACCTCGTCCTCGATCGATCGCTGTCCGACCGCCAGCTCCTGGTAGCCCACTTCGTACGCGAACCCCGCCGTCACCGGGGACCGGCGGGTCAGGTCCATGCCGTACTGCACCGAGAACTTGGTCAGATCGTACGAAGACCGGATAGCGCGCTCGTGGATCAGGTCGATTCCCGCGCGCAGCGCGTCGGTGATCGGATAGAGCCGCGGAGCCGACAGGCCGAAGTCGATGACGCGCTCGATCGGAATTCCGGGTGGAAGCTGCCACTTCGTCCCGCATTGCGACACGTCGATCACCCCGGGAGGGCAATCGCGAACCTGGAACCGGCTGTAGGGAAAGTTGGCCTTGGCGAATGCCGTGAACGTGAGATTGCGCCCGAAGAGGTTGGCCTGGGTCCATTGCGTGGTGACGCGAGGCCCGTCTGCGAGCGAAAACCCGAAGCTCGCCTGGAAGTCGCGGGTCGGCCGCTCCCGCAGCTGGACCTGCAGGGTCTTTTCGCTCTCCGCCACGTCCGGATTGCGCGGCGTGAGCGTGGCGGAGAAGAACAGGCCGGTGTTGAGCAGCGACTGCTGCCCTCTCTCGATGGCCTCCGGCGTGATCAGGTCGCCTTTCTTCAGATCGATCAGCCGCAGGACCAGCGCCTCGAGCGTTCGCCGGTTCCCGATCACCTCGATGTATCCGACGCGGACGATGGGCCCAGGCTGGATCCGGTAACGGACGTCCACCCGCGACGATCCGTCCGTCACATCCAGGAAATCCTCCTCGTCCTCCACGCGCGCGTAGAGGTGGCCGCGCCGGTTGAAGATCTGTGCCAGGGCCACCCGCCCTTCCTCGGCCTGCAAGTAGCTGAAGGGGCGTCCCGTCCGCAGGACGACCGCCGCGTCCAGCTCGGAGGCAGCCACGTCAGCGCCTCCCTCGATCAGGATGCGCGCGACCTGGGTCTGCTCGCCTTCCTTGATCGGGATGGTGACCTCGACCCGGCCCTGGTTCCCACCGATCGGCTCGATCTTCGGCGGTCCGGCGCGCACCGACAGATAGCCGAGCGAACGGTAGAGGTCCTCGACCTGCTTGAGCGCGCGGGCGTACACGACGGGGTCGAACACCGCGTCCGGGTCGACGACGACCTGGGAGGGGCGGGTGGGGCGGATACGGCCCATCACGCCCATCCTCTCGATCACCGTCGGGTCGACCTCGGCAGAGGGGTTCACGGGGATGCTGTCCCGTAGGAGCACGAGGAGCCGCTCCCGGAGCTGACTGGTGGGAACGTTGCGGTTCCCGCTGAACACGAGCCGGTCGACGCGCACCTGTGGGCCTTCGTCGATGCTGAACACGACGTCTTCAGCGCCGTCGCGGGCGACCATCCCGCGCTCCGCCACCTTGGCGTGCAGGAAGCCGGCCGTGACGTAGAACCGCCGCAGGCGCGACGCCAGCTCCTGCGCGGCCTGGTCGTCGAGCGGATCGTCGGAGTCCAGGAGCAGGTGCGAGGCCAGCACCGAATCGGAAAAGACGCGATTGCCGCGCAAGTTGAAGCGCACCAGCGGTCCTGCGGCCACCGGCACCACGATGCGCGCCTCGCGGCCGTTCAGCTCCTCGACCCGGGCGGCGTCCACGCGCGCGCGCAGCCGCCCCGCCATCCGGTATCGCTGGCGTACGCGGCGGACCGCCTCGTCCACGGCGACGACGTTCAGCACGTCGCCCTCGCCGAGCCTGAAGGCAGCCGCGAGCTCATCGGGAGGGAGCGCGGGATCTCCCTGGAACCGCACGGCCGCGATGCGGGTCGGGGGACCCTCCAGGATGCGGAACTCCAGCGCCAGCCCGCCGGGGGCGGGCTTGCGCACGGGCGTGACCTTGGCCTGCCGGTACCCGATGCGGAAGTACGCGGCCTTCATCGCCTCCATGGCCGGACCTACCTGCTCGGGCTGGAACTCGGCATTGACCTGGAGGTTGGCCTGCTGGAGCAGCATGCCCTCGGCGATGGCCTTCTGCCCGCTGAAGCTGACCGCGACCAGCTTCTCGATCGGGGTGAGCACGAACACCAGCCGCACGCGGCCGTCCGGCATCGGCTCCGCAAACGCCGCCACGCGCGAGAACCGTGCGCTCGCGTGCAAGGCCCGCACCGCGTCGCGCACGTCGCGCATGTCGAGCGGCCGGCCGGGCTGCACGCCCACCAGCGAGCGCACCGCCTCGCCGTCGGCGCCTTCGAACGCGACCTCGCCCACAAGCGCCGGCTCCTGGGGCACCGCCTGCGCGAGCAGCAGGGCACAGACCACCGCCAGCAACTATTCGCCCTCCCATTTCAGGTGGAGGTCGATGCCCAGGTCGGTTCCGTACGTGCTGCTGCCGATGTGCTCGTTGTCGACCTGGAAGCGGGTAGAGAGCGAATCCGAGAGCTGGTAGCTGATCGTTCCGCGGTAGCGCTTGGTGGTGAGGCCCTGCAGGATCTTCAGATCCAGCTTCTCGGTGAGCAGCTGCGACTGGAAGCGCGCCATCGGCTCCAGCCGGTTGGTGGCGTCGGAGAAGTCGCTGGTGAAATCGATGCTCGGGTTGCGCAGGATCGCGTTCTTGGGGATGAAGCGCTTCACCTCGGAAGAGAACCCGGTCGCCCGGTTCAAGGCTTCGATCCCGATCGCCAGCCCCGAATCCGCCGCCGAGAACGTGCTGTGCTGCAGGCTGGACGAGACGAAACCGAACGTCAAAAGGGATCCGATGTCGCCTTCCGACAGCGCCGGGTCGGAGTTGAGCAGCACGTGCGGCTCGCCGGGCGTGCCGAAGGCGTGCAGCCGCACCTTGTACTCCACCTGCTGGGACTTCACCTGGGTGCTCGCCTGGACGTCGAAGGCGGGCCGGATCCGCTGCCGGTCGGTGAAGGTGAGGACGCCCTGCTCGATCTGGAACTCGTTCCCGCGGAAGGCGGCGGTGCCGTGGACGGTGTTCACGCTGCCCAGGAGCCCGAGCGCCCGGGAAGTGCCGGTGACCTTGAGATCTCCCTTCAGGTCCGTCCGCGCCAGGTTGTTCTCGATCCGCACGCCGCGCGCGAGGTGCACGTCGACGTCGAAGCGCAGCACCACGGCGCTCTTGGTCAGCACCTTGGGCGTGGGCGGCCGGCGCGAGAAGCTGAGCAGCGACTTCTCCAGCTCCAGGTCCTCCGTGTACTTCATCTGCGACAAGGTCAGGCTGCCGCCCAGCACCGGCTCGAGCGGCGGACCGAACAACGTCAGATCGCCGTCCACCGTCGCCCCCAGGGTTTCTTGAAGGCGGACGTTCACGTCGCTGATGTGCGCGGACACGTCGATCTTCTTCGGGCGCAGGCGCTCCATCTCCATGCCGCCCGAGACCCGCGCGTCGCCGTTGTTCAGCTTGCCGGCCAGCGCGTCGATCACCAGCGCGTCCTGCGAGAAGGAGATGCTGCCGTTCCAGGACCGGGCGGCCACCGGCAAGCCGCGCAGGCTCCCTGCGCCGTCCTCGATGCGGATGTTGCCCAGCACGGTGGGGTTGCGGGTGGTGCCCCCGAAGGTCGCCTGGACCAGATACGTGCCCGACGCGTGCTCCACGTCGGGCACGAGGCCGGGCAACACGCGGCCGTCGATGCTGGCCCCGACGTGCACGTCCAGCTTGCCCTCCCGGTTGCGGCCGCCGGTGATCTGCGCGGTGGTGTACGGCGCGCGCAGGGCCAGCCGGGGCGTGCGCACGCCCTCCGGCCCGAACGAGATCTCGGCGGGACCGTCGTTCTCGAAGGGCAGGTCGGCGCGCACGACCTTGAGCTGCGAGAGGGTCATCTTCCCGGCGCTCTCGCGCCACTTGAGGAGCGAGCCGCGGAGCTCGACGGCCGCCGAGAGCGAGCCGCTCTGGATCCCTTGGCCGGGCGCGATCAGCTCGACGTACTGGGCGAGGTCTTGGAGGCGCAGCGTCGCCGAGCAGGTGTAGGGGAAGTCGTCTTCGAGCTGCGCCTGGCCCTGCAGCGCCGCGCCGGGCGTCGCCACCGTGCCCTTCCAGGTCAGCTGCTTTCCGTCGAGCCGGAGGGACAGATCGCCTTCTCCCAGCTCGGCCTCTCCGGCCATGCCGTCGGCGAATTTGACGGCGACGCCCACCACCGGATGCTGGGCGGTGCCGGAGACGCGGGCGGTGAGGTTCAGGTCCCCGGAGAGCTGGTCCCGGACCGCCATGTCCAGATCGGCCAGCGTGAAGCCTTCGGTGCGGCCCTCGAAGTCCAGCTTCCAGTCGGGACCGAAGCGGCCGCGCGCGAGCACTTCCGCGTCTCCATGCCGAAGCGAAAGCTCCTCGACTTGCAGGCGCGGCTCGCTGCCGTGGAGGGTGGCGCGCAGCGCCCCCTGGTCGAAGCTTTCTCCCCACAGGGTCACCGTGTCGAAGCTGAGCGCGGCCTTGCCGTCGGGGCCTCCGATGGGTCCCTTCGCGTCGATCACGCCCGCGAGATGGCCGTCGAAGTTGTCGGGATCGTGCACCGGCCGCAGCGCGGGGACCAATCCGACCGCCACGTCCACCAGGTCGTACACGCGGCCGTCGGGGATCTCGAGATGCGCGTCCACCGGGATTCCGGGCGCGCTGAAGTCGAGCGCGAAGCGTCCCTGGTACGAAGTCCGCCCTTTTCGGGCGCGGATGTCGGCGAACGAGAGCTTCATCGACCGCGTGTCGAAAGCCACCTCCGCGGCGACCTCTCCCAGCGAGAGGTCGAGGATGCGGAATCCCTGCGCGACCGTGCTGCCGTCGATCGCGATGGCCTTGTACGGCCCGGCGACGCGCGCCGCGACCTTGATCGCCCCGCGCGCCGGGATCAGCCCGATGTGACCGCGCAGATCGTCGATCCGGATCGCCTCGCTGCGGGCGGTCAGATCCATCCCCCTCTTCGGGTCCGTGAAGAGGGTGCTCTCCACCTGGATGCGGGACTCTCCGACGTCCACGGTCACCGCGTGCGCGACGACTTTCTCCGGGTCCGCCCAGACCTCCCCGGTGAGCTTGCCGCGCGCGAACTCGAGCATCTTCTGCGCCTGCGGCCGTTTCTCGTAGCTGCGGTCCAGCACCGCGAAGTCGGCCAGCTCGAGGTTGGTCTCGCCGGTCAGGCGGAACGGGGCGATGGTCCCCTTGGCCTGCACGCGCCCGCTGGCGCGGAGCACCACCCAGACGTGCGGCAGCCCCAGCTTGCGGAACAGCTCGGCCAGCTCCATGTCGCGCAGGGTGAGGTCGGCGGTGAGCGGCAGCGAAGGCTCGGCGAGGGCGAGCTCCACCGAGCCGTTGACCTGACCGCGTCCGACCGGGACCTCGAGCCGGTCGACGCGCAGGCGCGCCGGCGTCAGATCGAAGCGCAGCTTCCCGTCGCCGGGGTTGTAGCCGGCGAGCGAGACCCCCTTGAGCCGGAGATCGCCCTTCGCGTGCGGTGCGCCGCGCAGCAGCGAGACGGTGGCATCGGCCGAGATTCCTCCCTTCAGGTCGTGGAGCACGCCGGGAATAAGCCGCGCCGAGGCGGTCTCCAGATCCTCGACGCGGAGGTTGGCCGCGACCTCGATCTGCGGATCGCAGAGGTCGTGCAGCTTCCCCTTCACGAAGATGGACGCATCCGTCCCGATCACGTCCGCGCGCCGCAGGTCCACCGTCCCGGTGCCACGCAGATCGACGATGCCCGCGCTGCGCGAGGAGATCAGGCCCACCGTCCGCCCGGGCAGCTCGATCACCCCGCCACGGGTGGACACGCTGAGCGCGAGCCGGGAGCCCGTTCCCTTCAGCGAGAGGCCCACGCGCGGGATGTTCACGTGGGCGGTGGCGGTACGAACGTCCACGCTCGCCTTGCGCACCTTCACCCGGCCGAACTCGAACCGATCGAGCAGGTCCGGGAGGCACTGGCCGCCTTTGGGCGGCGAGTCGCCGGCCTGGTCGAGCGCGAGCCGCAGCTCGGGCCGGTCCACCTCCAGCCGCTCGAGCCGGACCCGCTGCAAGAGCGGCCGCACCTTCACTTGCGCGAACACGCGCTCGACTTTCAGGTCAATGCGGCCCCCGGGATCTCCCACCCGCAGGCCCTCGATGGTCAGCTTTCCCTGCTCCGGCTGCACCGAGCACCGGGAGACCTGCACGCTGGCGGCCGTCGCCTCCTCGATGGTGGCGACCGCGTAGGCGCAGAGGTTGGTGGCGACGAAGTCGGTGCGCAGGAAGGCGACCGTGGCGCCGGACACCACGGCGGCGGCGAGTCCCAGCGCTACGACGATGCGCCTCAGCACATGTCAGCTCGGCTTCGCGAGCCCCGCCAGGTACCGATCGATCTCCCCGAGGTCGATTGGCTTTCCCTTCTCGCCCGCGGCGGGTGGCGGAACGGAGACCGGCCGCTTCGGCGCGGCCGGCTGGACGGATGCGCCGGAGCCGTCGAGGCCGAGGTCACGGGCGACCCGCTCGATCATCGGTTCGTCGATCATCGGGACCCGGGCCACGTACCCCTCGAAGAGCGCGTTGTCACACAGAGTATTGATCACCCGGGGGGTCCCGCTAGAAAACTTGTGCACGGCCGCCACCGCTCCCGCCGCGAACGGCATCCTCGCCGCCCCGCCCAGCCGGAGCCGGTGCTTGATGTACGCTTCCGTGCTCTCCGCGTTGAAGTGGTCGAGCCGGTACTTCATCGAGACCCGCTGGGCCAGCGGCGGGTCCAGCTTGAGGTTCTGCTCGATCTCCGGCAGGCCGAAGAAGATCAGGTTGAGGAGCTTCCGCTCGGGGACCTCGAGGTTCAACAGCCCGCGGAACTCCTCCATCAGCTCCCGGGTCGCGAGCATCTGCGCCTCGTCGATCAGCACCACCGCCTTCTTCCCCGACTCGTAGATCCGCACCAGCCGCTGGTAGAGCTGCCCCAGCAGGGTGAGCTTGTCCTCGCTGGGAGCGTCCACCCCGAGCTGCAGCGCGATCCGCTTGAGCAGCCAGGAAGCGGTGACCCCGCTGTGGATGATGACGAGCAGCGCGGCCTCGTATTCGTTCTCGGGCAGCGAATCGAGCAGCCGGCGCGCCAGCGTGGTCTTGCCCGCGCCGATGTCCCCGATCAGGATGCCCAGGCCCTTCATCTGCGAGCACAGGTGCGCGAGCCGGACCAGGGCCTGCGAGTGCTGGGGCGAGTTGAAGTAGAAGCGCGAGACCGGCGCGTTCGAGAAGGGCTCCTGGGCCAGCTCGTAGTAGTCGAGATAGTTCATCAGACGAAGCCGATCTTGCTTTTCCTGCGCCCGGGATCAGGGGCGGGGTCTGGGGGGTCGTTGGGGCGCCGCGCGGCGGCCGGAGCGGCGGTGACCTGGGCGGCGAACTTCCGGGGAGCGGCCACCGGCCTCGGAGCGGGCCTCGCGATCTGGCGGGGGGCCACCTTGACGCTGGCGCCCAGGCGCTGCACGCGCTCGCTCACGTCGCGGAAGCTCCCGTCCTCGGCCTCGACCGCCTGGTACTGCTCGAGCGCCTCGGCGAGCATGTTCTGCGCCTCGTAGGCGACGCCCAGCTCGAACTGCAGGGCATGGCGCGCGGCGGGCGTGAGATCCAGCAACTCGAGTCCCTGCTGGAAGTATCCCGCCGCCGCCCCGGCGTTGCCGCGCTCCATCTCGCAGACGCCGAGCATGGTGTACGAGTCGGCGGCCCGCGTCCCGCCGCCGTGGCGAAGCGCCACGTCGAACTCGCCGATGGCCTCGTCCAAGAGACCCATTTCCTTGTACGCGATGCCGAGGTCGTAGTGCGTCTGCGTCTCCTCCGGCCGGACCATTTCCTGGATCTTGGCTCGGAACTCGCCCAGCACCTGGTCGGCGGAAACCTGGAAGGAGTCGAGGACGTCGCCGTCGAGCGGCTTGTCCTCCTCCACCGCCTGCAGCCCGACCTCGGCGGCCAGCTCCGCGGCGAGCTCCGCGGCGAGATCGTCGTGCTCCTTCGAGGATGAGCCTGCCCCGGCCGGGCCCAGGCTGTTCAGCCGCTCCATCGCGCCGGGGTGGTCGGGCGCAGCCAGCGTGATCGCCTCGAGGATGGCGCGGGCGTCGTCCTTGAGCCCGGCCTGGATGTAGAAGTCGGCCTCGGCGAGATCGCCGGCGAACTCGTCGTCCCCCTCCGCCAGCGGCTCGGCCTCGACCACCTCTTCCAGCTCGGCCTCGAGCGGTTCGTCCTCCAGCTCGATCTCGGCCTCGCCGGACCCGGCGGTCTCGATCTCGAGCGGCTCGTCCTCGAGCACCAGCTCGTCCTGCGGCCGGCCCGCGGCTGCGGGGGCCGCGTTCCCTGCCCCCAGGCCCTGAAGCTCCGCGCGCACCGCCGCGAGGCGGGGGTCGCGCTTCTGCGTGCAGAGCCGAACCAGGGTCTCCAGCGTGGCCTTCGCCTCGGCGGTGTTGCCCATCGCCAGCGCGACGATCTTGGACTTCTCGTGCGCGTCGATGTTGTCCCGGTCCGCCGACAGGATGCGCTTGAGGTGCTCCAGCGCCTTGTCGTGCAGCCCGTACTTGACGTAGACCTCCGTCTCCTTGAGCAGCTTGGAGACCTGCGCGGCCGTGCGCGGCGCGGAGACGGAGCCCCCGCCCTGCTGAGGAGCGGAGGGCGGACGCGCCCCCATGATCGGCGCGGTGGGCGGACGGCTCGGCGGCGCGGTGGGCAGACGGCTCGGCGGCGCGGTGGGCAGACGGCTCGGCGGCGCGGTGGGCGGACGGCTCGGCGGCGCGACCGGAGCCGGCGGCGGAGCGGTTCGGACCGGAGGCGGTGGTGGGGCCGGCTTGGGCGGCGCGGGAGTGATCCGCGGCGGCGGTCCCGGCGCGGCCGCCTTGGGCCGGACCGCCTCGGGCGCCTTCGGCCGCGACGCCTCCGCGCCGTCCAGGCTCTTCAGCCCCACGGCCACCTCGGAGTCATCCGGCGCGAGCTGCTGCGCCTGCTTCCAGGTCTTGCGCGCGTCGTCGGTCCGGCCGCTGTCCGCGTGGACGCGGGCCAGCTCCTTGAGCACCGAGACCGTCTTGGAGATCTGGCCCAGCTCCTGGAAGGCGCGGGCCAGCATCTGCAGCGTGCCCAGCTCGCGCGGATTGGCCTTGAAGCAGATCTGCAGCTTCGCCAGCGCGCGCTTCGAGTCGCCGCGGCTCAGGTACTGCTCCGCCAGCTCCCTGGCCAGCCCGACGTCGTTCTGATCCAGGTGGCTGATCCGCTCGGCGACGCGGAGGTAGTCGTCGTGCCGGCCGTTCTTCTGGAGGTACTGCGCGGCGCGGCGGAGCTCGGCGACCGCCTCGATCAGGTTGTCCTGCCGGGCATACTGCTCGCCCAGGCGGATGCGGGCGGCGAAGTTGTCCGGGTCGAGATCGACCAGCTTCTTGAGCGCGTCGAGGCTGGACTTGGTGTCGCCGCTCTTCTCGTAGTGCGCGGCGACCGTCTGCCACTCCTTGGTCGCGTCGCCGACCAGCCCGAGCTGCTGGTACAGCTCGGCGAGCTTGACGCTCACCTCCACGCGGTCGATGACCTTGAGAACTTGTTTGTAAAGAGCGACGGCCTTCAAATAAAAGCCCTGTTGCGAGTAGGTCTTCGCGACCTTCTCGAAGCAGTCCGCCGCCTCCGCCTTGCGGTTCATCTTCTGGTACAGCTCGGCGAGCTTCTGCAGGACGCGGACGTCGTCCGGGTCGATCTCCAGGACCCGCTGGTACTCCTTGACGGCCTTGTCGAGCGCGCCCTTCGCGATCAGCTTCGCGGCCGACTCGATGACCTTGTTTTTGTCCATCGGCCGGGGGCTCGCGTGGCTGGGGGGAGGGGGACCAGACCAGCGACTCAACGTAACGGCGAAATCGCTTTCGGGTCAAGGATGTAGACCGGTGTAGACGCTGGAAGCCGCGCTGCGTCGAACCCCGCCATCAGTTCGGGTGGTCTGCCAGTAATTTTTCAACTAGACGGGTGTCGTAGCGCCCCTGTACGAACGGCTCGTACACCAGCAACTTCTTGTGAAAAGGGATGTTCGTCTTGATGCCCTCGACGATGTACTCCTCGAGCGCGCGTCGCATCCGCATGATCGCGGCGGGCCGGCTGTCCGCGTAGACGATCAGCTTCGCCACCATCGAGTCGTAGAAGGGCAGCACGCGGTACTGCTCGTACGCGCTAGAGTCGATGCGCACCCCGAGCCCGCCGGGCGGGTTGTAGGCCGTGATGAGTCCCGGTGAGGGCGCGAACGACACGGGATCCTCGGCGTTGACCCGGCACTCGATGGCGTGCCCCTTGATGGAGATGCTCTTCTGCGTGCGGCCCAGCTCCTCGCCCGCCGCCAGCCGGATCTGCTCCTTGATCAGATCGAGGCCGGTCACGCTCTCGGTCACCGGGTGCTCGACCTGGATCCGCGTGTTCATCTCCATGAAGTAGAAGTCGCCGCGCTCGTCGAGGAGGAACTCGATGGTCCCCACGTTGTTGTAGCGGACCTTCCGCATCGCCTCGACCGCGACCCGCCCCATCCGCTCCCGCAGCTTGTCGTTGAGCGCCGGCGACGGGCTCTCCTCCAGGAGCTTCTGGTGGCGGCGCTGCACGGAGCACTCGCGCTCGCCCAGGTGGATGACGTTGCCGTGCTCGTCGGACACGATCTGGATCTCGATGTGCCGCGGCCGCTCCACGTACCGCTCCATGTACATGTCGCCGTTCCCGAAGGCGGCCAGCGCCTCGGCCGAAGCGGTCCGGTACATCTGCGAGAGCTGCTCCTTCTCGCGCACGATCTTCATCCCGCGCCCGCCGCCCCCGGACGCGGCCTTGAGGATCACCGGGAAACCGATTCGCTCGGCGAGGCGTCCGAGGTCGCGCTCGTCGTGCACCACGCCTTCGCTGCCCGGGAGCTGCGGCAGCCCCGCCTCCTTCATCGCCTCCTTGGCCCGGATCTTGTTGCCCATCATCCGGATCATCTCCGGGCGCGGCCCGATCCAGCCCAGGCCGGAGTGCTGCACCATCTCGGCGAATTCGGCGTTCTCGCTGAGGAACCCGTAGCCGGGGTGGATCGCGTCGGCGCCGCTCACCTCCGCGGCGGAGAGGATCGCCGGGATGTTCAGGTAGCTCTCCTTGGACGGCGGCGGCCCGATGCAGAGCGACTGGTCGGCGAAGCGGACGTGCAGGGAGCTGGCGTCCGCGGTGGAGTGCACCGCGACGGTCTCCACCCCGAGCTCGCGTGCGGCGCGGATCACGCGCAGCGCGATCTCTCCCCGGTTGGCGATGAGGATCCGGTGAAACACCAATGCCTCCGCCTTCGGCTCCAGCCCCGTCGCCGGCGTAGCCGTCGACTTCCGTCAGACGGGCTCGAAACGAAACAGCGGCTCTCCGTACTCGACCGGGCTGCCGTTCTGGACCAGCACTTCCACGAGGCGGCCCGGATGCTCGGCCTCGATCTCGTTCATCAGCTTCATCGCCTCGACGATGCAGAGCACCTGGCCCTTCTTCACCACCTGCCCGGTGTCGACGAACTCAGGACTGTCGGGCGAGGCCGACCGGTAGAAGGTTCCCACGAAGGGCGAGTTCACCGTGAACGTCTTCTGATCCGCGGCGGCCTTGGCGGCGGCCGGCTGCGCGGGGCCCGCGGCGGCCGCCGGACCGGGATTGGCGTGCGCCGCCGGAGCCGGAGAGGCGGCGGCCGGAGCGGCCATCGGCACGGCGTGGACGGCGGTGGTGGCCGGCGGAGGATGTCCGAGGCGGAGGTCGAGCGTCTCCTGGCCGGAGACCCAGGTGAGCCGGGTGACGTCGGTGCCCTGCAGGGCCTCGAGGATGGCTTTCAACTTGTCGACGTCCATCGAGTCTTTCCGTCAGCCGACACGGGTCAGGTACTCGCCCGAGCGGGTGTCGATCTTCAGCGTGTCGCCCTCGTTGATGAAGAGCGGGACTTGCAGCGAATAGCCCGTCTCCAGCGTGGCCGGTTTCATCGCCCCCGAGACGGTGTCGCCGCGGACGCCCGGATCGCACTTGACCACCTTGAGCTCGACCGCGTTGGGCAGGTCGACCGAGATGGCGCGGCCGTTCCAGAACAGGACCGAAGCCTCCATGTTCTCCTTGAGGAAGTTCTTCGACTCCCCGAGCCCGGCCGCGTCGATGTGGCTTTGCTCGTAGTTCTTGGAGTCCATGAAGACGTAGTGCTCGCCCTCCTTATACAGGTACTGCATCTTCCGCTCTTCGATGTCGGGGCGGCCCACCTTCTCGCCCGACTTGAAGTTCTTCTCCAGCGTCCGGCCCGAGATCAGGCTCTTGTAGCGCGTCCGCACGAACGCCGAGCCCTTGCCCGGCTTCACGTGCTGGAACTCGACGATCACGAAGGGCTCGTTGTCGATGAGGATTTTGAGCCCGTTGCGGAACTCGCTGGTGTCGATCACGTCGGCCATTGCGGCGTTCTCCCTTGCCCGAGGGCGCGCGGGGTCTACCGCAAAGATTGGCAGTCGTCTAGGTCCACGCGGCTTCAGGCGCGTGGACCTACGCTTTTCGCCTTCCACCGATATTTACAATTGGGCTGCGAGCTTCGGCCCCGCCACCCGCAGCTCGTACCGCGCCCGCCCCACGTTCCCCTCCGGCGCGAGCGCCAGCACCACGAAATAATCCGGCGTGAGTGGCCGGGCGACCGCCACCAGCCTCTCGGTGGAGATGGACACCTCGCTGGCCTTGCCCATCTGCAGCGCCTCCGCGGCCTGGCGGACCTGCGAGAGGATGCCCGAGTACTCGACCAGGAGGTTCTGCAGCTCCACGCCGTCCGGCGCCTGGGCCTCGTGCGTCTCGATGGGGATGCCGTCGAAGCCCATCACGCTGGCGGCGAAGGAGCCGCCCACCCTGCCGCAGATCTGCTCGAGGTCTTCCTTGAAAGCCATCCTCAATGTCCTCGCCGTCGTTCCTGCACCCGCATGAGCAGCTCCCGCAGGAGCGCGATCTTTCCTTCGGCCGACGGGAGCTCCGACAGGCGCCGCCGCGCGGTCTCATCGCCCGAGGCCGCGAGCCGCCGGTAGATCTCGCGGGCCTTGCCGATCAATCCCTGCCGCGCGTACAGCTCGGCGAGCGTGAGCGTCACCGCCGCCGAGGCTGTCACGCGGCCCTCGAGCGGGTCAAGTTACAAACAGGCGCTGTTGCACCCCGCAGTCGCGCAGGTCACGAAGATGTACTCCCGGGTGCTGGTGCGAATGTTCGACCCGTCGTCCAACACTCCCTCGATCCAGAACGAGATCCGGATCACCCCGGACAGCATGGTGGCCGGGATGGGCGAAAAGAAGGGAACCAGGACAATGCCGACGCTGCCGCTTTTGATCGAGCCGGAGACGGGGATCAGCTGCTCCGTCACCGTGCTGCCCCCGATCACCTCGTAGTCCGCGACCGCCTGGTGGGGATGGAAGGTCGCCGAGTTCGTCCGCAGCTCCGGGTTGAGTGTCGAGGTGTCGAGCAGGTTGTTCTCGACGACCACGCCCATGGTTCCGCCGGTGTTCGCGGCGGGATCGATCTGCGCATAGCTGAACTCGTTCGAGCCGGGGTCGTAGGCGCAGGTGGTGACGGGCGGCGGTCCGGCATTGGTGGTGGCCGTGCCGAGCACCACCTTGGTGATCGCCAGGGAGCTCTTGCTGTTGCTCAAGCACGACGTCCCCAGGAGCGCCGCCAACAGGATGGTCCAGCGAGTATTCATGTCCGTGCCTCCTACTGCTTCGCGTCGTCGCCGGCCGACGGCGCGGCCGCGACGACGGACTGCGAGCGGTTGACGATCCGGGGCGTGATGAAGACCAGGAGCTCGGTGCGGTCGTCGGAGACCGCCTTCTTCTTGAAGAGCCAGCCGAGCACCGGGATCTTCGAGAGCACCGGCACCTCGTTCCAGGCCTCCGCGTTGCGGCGGGTGTAGATGCCGCCGATCACCGTGGTCTCGCCGTCCCGCACCAGCACCTCGGTGCGCGCCTCGCGGCGGCTGATCGAGGGCTGACCGTTCGAGCCGGTGAGCTGGGGGTTCGGCTGGTTGTTGGTGGCGGAGATCTTCATCTGGATGGAGCCTTCCTGCGTGACGTGGGGCTGGACGCGGAGCTCCAGGCGCGCCTCGATGAAGGAGGTGGTCACGCCCGCGGCGCTGGTCTGGGAGAACGGGATGCTGACGCCCTGGCTGATGCTGGCGTCCACGTTGTCGACGGTGACCACCCGGGGCGAGCTGATGGTCTTGATGGTGCCGCTGTTCTCGGCCGCCGAGAGGCGCAGGTTGAGGTTCGCCGCGCCGCCCGCGCTGCCGAAGACGAAGCCGAGGCCGCCGCCGCTGTTGAGGCCGATGGGCGCCGGCATGTTGACGGCGAAGTTCGGCGCGCCCACGCCGGTCAATCCCGCGGTGGGCGCGGCGGGATCGTCGGCCGCGCCGGCCACCGCCAGGATGTTGGGGAAGATCAGGCCGGTCGGGTTGCCGAAGGTCGGCGCCATGCTGATGCTGCCGCCCCACTGGATGCCCGCCTGCCGCGCGAAGCTGGTCGCCGCTTCGACGATGCGCGCCTCGATCAGCACCTCAGGCGTCTGCGTGTCGAGATTGCGGACGATGCCCTCCGCCCGGAGCAGCGCTTCCTGGACGTCCTTGACGATCAGCGTGTTGGTGCGCGCGTCGACCCCGACCGAGCCGCGCTCCGTCAGCGAATCCTTGAGCTGCGCGGTGAGGTTCTCCGCCCGCGCGTAGTTCACCGGGATCAGCCGGACCTTGAGCGGCTCGGTGGCTTGCCGGTTCTTGTACGCCTCGGCGGCGGCCTTCTGCTCGGCCCGCAGCGTCTCGATCGGCGCGACGCGGATGATGTTGCCCACGTCCTCGCGGCCCAACCCCTTGGACTTGAGCACGATGTCCAGGGCCTGGTCCCAGGGGACGTTGCGCAGCTTGATGGTGACGCTGCCCTTCACGTCGTCGGCGACGATGATGTTCTTCTTGCTGATCTCGGCGATGGCGCCGAGCAGGTTCTTGATGTCGATGTCCTTGACGTTGAAGTCG
>Ga0137397_10000265_pt1 | contig 35588 bp, 28 predicted proteins | sample czorhiz116metaG_FD_106658 | JGI IMG/M metagenome (GOLD analysis project Ga0137397, IMG submission 106658) | Vadose zone soil microbial communities from Angelo Coast Range Reserve, California, USA - czorhiz1.16 metaG | ecosystem: Environmental > Terrestrial > Soil > Vadose zone | place: USA... | reverse complement strand
GTACCGGTGGTCAATATCACTGCCCGCGCGGCGAAGCGAACGCCCATTTCGGTTGCGACGCCCACGACGCGGTCGCCCTCCAGGCTCAGGTCATCCACTGCCTGCTGGAACAGGGTCAGATTGGGCTGGTTCTCGAGCCGCGAGCGGATTGCGCGTTTGTAGAGGAGCCGGTCCGCCTGGGCGCGCGTTGCGCGCACTGCCGGGCCCTTGGACGAGTTGAGGATCCGAAATTGGATGCCCGCCTCGTCCGTGGCCATTGCCATGACGCCACCGAGAGCGTCGATCTCCTTGACCAGATGGCCTTTCCCAATGCCGCCGATGGATGGGTTGCAGGACATTTGGCCCAACGTTTCAAGGTTGTGCGTCAGTAGCAAGGTCCGGCAGCCGGCCCGGGCAGCAGCCAGCGCGGCCTCGGTGCCCGCATGGCCACCACCGACCACGATCACGTCGAATTGATCAGCGCATTGCATATTTCCAGCGACGGAACCCTATCCGGACAAGTGCCGAATTCTAAGCTAAACGCGCGGGGAAAACTGGTTTTCACCGCGAAACAATTCCGAAAACCCCATTTCAAATCGTTGTTTCACGTGGAACATCCACAGGCAATCCACCGCTCGTGCACCGGTTGCGCACCGCTCGCTCATAGGTTATCAACACAAACAAAAAAGCCGTCTGCACGACGGCTTTGGAGTTGTCGCGAGAGAGCCTAGTTCAGTTCAAAGAACTCTCCAGCTGAGCTCGCCTTGAGGCGAGCTCCTGGGGCAAGCGACTGCCGAGGAGCGCCAGCAGTTCGTCGTGGAGCTTCAGTTCGCGCTTCCATTCCGGAATATCGACCGAACTCACGCACCGGTATTTGTCGCCGCCGAAGCTCTCGAGTCCCTTCCATTCCAGGTCCGCAAAGGCCGGAACGTGGCCGATAGGCGTTTCGACCCCGCTCGCTTTCCCTTGGCAGCGCTCGACGATCCACTTCAGCACCCGCATGTTCTCCCCGAATCCGGGCCAGATGAACTTGCCCGACGAGTCGGTACGGAACCAATTGACGCAGAAGATGCGCGGGCGTTTGGCGACACTACGGCCGAGCTTGAGCCAGTGGCGGAAATAATCGCCCATGTTGTAGCCGACGAACGGGATCATGGCCATGGGATCGCGCCGCACGACACCAACTTTTCCGGTCGCGGCCGCGGTCGTTTCCGAGCCCATCGTCGCGGCCGCGTAGACCCCCGAATCCCAATCGAACGCCTCGGTCACGAGCGGAACGGTGTCGGAGCGCCGCCCCCCGAACACGAAGGCCGAGATCGGCACGCCCTGCGGATCCTCCCAGGCGGAATCGATAGAAGGGCACTGCGACGCCGGAACGGTGAAGCGCGCGTTCGGATGCGCAGCGTTGCGGCCGCAGTCGGGTGTCCATTCCTTGCTCTGCCAGTCAGTCAGCCGCGCGGGGGGCGTTTCGCTCATGCCTTCCCACCACACGTCCCCATCCGGCGTCATCGCGACGTTGGTGAAGATGGTGTTCTTCTCGATCATCTTCATGCAATTCGGATTGGTCTTGTTGGAGGTGCCGGGCGCGACGCCGAAGAAACCGGATTCGGGATTGATCGCATAGAAGCGGCCGTCCTTTCCGGGCTTGATCCAAGCGATATCCTCGCCCACGGTCGAGACCTTCCAGCCGTTGAACGCCGCCGGTGGGATCAACATCGCAAAATTGGTCTTTCCGCAGGCGGAGGGAAACGCAGCGCTCACGTAAATTTTCTCGCCTGAGGGCGGCGTCACGCCGAGGATCAGCATGTGCTCGGCAAGCCAGCCCTGCTCGCGTCCCATGATCGACGCGATGCGCAGTGAAAAACACTTCTTCCCGAGAAGCGCATTGCCGCCGTACCCGGAGCCAAACGACCAAATTTCCTTAGTCTCGGGGTAGTGGACAATGTAGCGATGCTCCTTGCTGCACGGCCATCTGACGTCTTTCTGACCGCGGGCAAGAGGCGCACCGACCGAGTGAACACAGGGTACGAAGTGCCCGTTTTTTCCAAGAATCTCCCATACTTTCTTGGACATACGCGTCATCACGTGCATGCTGACGACTACATAGGGCGAGTCCGTGAGCTCGATGCCGATGTGGGCGATATGGGAGCCTAGCGGCCCCATGGAAAACGGAACCACATACAGGGTCCGGCCGCGCATGCAACCATCGAACAGCTTGCCCAGGGTCGCGCGCATTTCGCCCGGATCAACCCAGTTGTTCGTGGGACCCGCGTCTTCCTCATGCTCCGAGCAAATGAAGGTGCGGTCCTCGGTCCGCGCCACATCGCCCGGATCCGAGAGCGCGAGGTAGCAGCCGGGGCGAAGCTTGGGATTGAGCGTCTTCAGCATCCCGGACTGGACCATCTCGTCGCATAGGCGGTCGTATTCCTGCTTGGAGCCGTCGCACCATTGAATCCGGTCGGGCTTGGTGAGCGCTGCGATTCGTGCGACCCACTCCTTGACACCCGCGTGCTGAACATAGGTGGGGGCGCCGATATCCATAGCGGCAACGTAGGGCTGATTCATTCCAGGGGCCTCACGATAGCGACTCGGTGGCGCTCGAAGCGATGCGCCGCCAGCCGTGCAAGAAGGATAAGGGAGCGAACTTTATCACGATCTGAGGAAACAGTAAAATTATGATATGAAACATTAAGTTATGATGAATGGGTCATTCGGCACCTTGGGCGTCCCGCAGTACGCGCCTGAAGCGTTTGGCGAGCCTGAACGTCGGCGCCGTCGTCGTGACGAGTATGATCACTCGAGTGACGTGGGCTGCAGTGACAAGCGGCACGCCGAGTTGAAGCACCTTGGCAGTGACGCACATCTCCGCCATTCCCCCGGGCGCCGTCGCGAGCACCATCGTCGACGCCGGCACCGAACCCATCACAGCGAGTCCCCAGGCAAGCAAGGCGGAGACCATCATGGCGAGTGCCACCGAGGCGCATACCAAGCCGATGAAACGGTGCGAGCTCTTGAGCGACTCTCGATCGAAACCCGAGCCGAGCGCGCAGCCGATCAGGAGCTGCGCCGCATTCGACAGCCAAGTCGGGACCGCAGAGAGATTCACCCCAGCCAGTGTCAAGGCTACGGTTGCGCCTAGCGGCCCGAGCATCCAGGCGTTCGGTATGCGCAGGTTGGCGAGGAGGCCCCCCACCGTGGCGGCAACGCCGAGCAAGGCGAGCAACCCCAGACCGTCGACGCCGGATTGCGCCGGCCGATAGGGGTTGGCGCCGTGCAAGCCCAGAGCGGTGAACGCGAACGGCACCACGAGAACGACGATGAACACGCGCAGTGCCTGCGCAAGCACGACCCGGTCGGCGCGCGCACCGAATCTCTCTCCGAGAATGGTCATCTCCGCAGCGCCTCCGGGAACGCTGGAAAAAAGCGCGGTGGTCGCATCGAGACCGCCAAAGCGCATCAGAAACCAGCCGCTGGCGTAAGCAAGCAGCACGGCGAGCAGCGCTGCCGCCACTAGAAGATACCAGTGCGCCGCGACCTCGGCGCCGACGACGGGAGTGAAATACAGGCCGAGCGCACAGGCGATGGTCAACTGGCCCACGGCGCGCCCTCCTCGCGGGGCCGCGACGTGGGCACCGAGGAACTTCGCCAACCCCATCGCCAGCAGCGGCCCGATCATCCACGGCAGCGGCGAGTGCAGTGCGCTGAGCAGCGCCCCGCTCGCGCCGCACATGGCCAGCGCACCCACCACCGGGAGCTGTTTCACCGGATCCTATTTCCCGAGGCAAAAGCGCGCGAAGATTTCACCGAGCAAATCATCGGCCGTCACCTCTCCCGTGATCGAGTCGAGCTCGCGCTGCGCGAGGCGAAGCTCTTCGGCGAAGAGCTCAGTGCGGGGCACGCTGCGGCTCGCACGCTCGAGCGCTGCCGCGACGTTTTCCAAGGAAACGAGGTGCCGCTCGCGCGCGACGAAAATCTCTCCGCCCCCCGGTTGCCACCCGGCGAGCTTGAGCAACGCCTGGCGCAAACTCTCGATTCCCGCCCCGGTCTTGGCCGAAACATGAACGGACCATCCTTGGGGCTTCTCTTCGGCCCGTGGCTCATCGCCGGAGAGATCGATCTTGTTGAACACGGTCACCGGCGTCAGCTTGCCGGGGAGGCGGCCCGCGATCGCCCTGTCGGCCGCGCTGACCCCATCGCGGGCATCGACGACCAGCAGCATCACATCCGCCTGCCCGATCGCCTCCCAGGCACGCGCGATGCCGATCGCCTCGACCGCATCCTGGGTGTCGCGCAGGCCTGCCGTGTCGATGATGTTCAAGGGAACGCCCTCGATCTGGATCGTCTGTCGCACGACATCGCGGGTCGTTCCGGGGTGTTCGGTGACTATGGCGAGCTCCTCGCCGGCCAGGCGGTTCAGGAGCGACGACTTTCCCACGTTGGGCTGCCCGGCCAGCACCACCTGAAGACCGTCGCGCAGCACGCTGCCCCGGCGACCGAGCGAGAGCGAGCGCTCGAGCTCGTTCTTGAGCCGCAGCAGGCGCTCTCGGATGGCCTGGCGATCGAGGGGATCGACCTCGTCCTCGGGAAAGTCCAGCGAGGCTTCGACCAGCGTGCGCAGCTCGACGAGCTGTCGCACAAAATCCCGGACGCGCTCGGAAAACTCTCCGCGGAGCGAGCGCAGCGCGCTCCGCGCCGCCGCTTCTGTCGCCGCGTCGATCAGGTCGGCGACTCCCTCAGCCTGGGTGAGATCGAGCTTGTCGTTCAGGAAAGCGCGCCGGCTGAACTCGCCCGGCTCGGCGAGGCGCGCACCGAGCTCAAGGCAACGCCGCAGGACCATTTGAAGCACGACCTGGCCGCCGTGACCCTGGAGCTCGAGCACGTCCTCGCCTGTATAGGACGCGGGTGCCGTGAAGAATAGCGCGATGCCGTCGTCGATCGGCTCGCCCGAAGCCTTCCTGAAGGTCGCGCGCGTGGCAACGCGCGCAGGCGGAATCGCTCCCAGCAGCCGCGACGCGAAATCATGAAGATTTCTCCCGGAGACGCGCACGATTCCGATGGCCGCTCTTCCCTGGGCGGTCGCGATGGCCGCGATGACGTCGGAACCGGACGGTGCTGCCATGATCGCTGCTCGGGCACCCTCGTCTGCCCGCAACGGGGCACGCTGTCTCAGCGCTTCGCGCCCGCCGCGGTCTTGTCGCCCCCGATCATGCGGGTGATCTGCCACTGCTGCAGAATCGACAGGATGTTGTTGACGAACCAATAGAGAACCAGTCCCGACGGGAAGAAGTAGAACATCACGCCGAACACCAGCGGCATGATCATCATGACCTTGGCCTGAACCGGATCGGGCGGCGTGGGGTTCAGCCTGGTCTGCACGATCATCGAAATCATCATCAGCGTCGGCAGCACGTACCAGGGATCGGGGGCCGACAGATCCCTGATCCAGAGGTAGAACGGGGCGTGGCGCAATTCCACGCTCTCGAAGAGCACCCAGTAGAGCGCGATGAAAACCGGTATCTGGACGACGATCGGGAGGCATCCGCCGAGCGGATTGATCTTCTCCGTCTTGTACAGTTCCATCATCGCCTGGTTCATCTTCATCTTGTCGTCGCCGTACTGCTCGCGCAGCTTCATGAGGCGCGGAGTGACGAGCTTCATCTTTGCCATCGAGCGGTAGCTCGCGGCGGACAAGGGGAAGAAGATCAGCTTGATCATCACGGTCAGCAGGATGATCGCGATGCCCCAATTCGCCGTCCACCCGTGAAAGAGCTTGAGAACCCAGAAAAGCGGCGCCGCAATCACTGTGAGCCAGCCGTAATCGACCACCAGCTGCAGCCCGGGGGCGACCGATTTGAGGTGATCCTGATCCTGCGGTCCGGCGTACAGCGGCACCACCACGCTCGAGGTTGCCCCGGGCGCGATCGGCCCGACCGGTACGATCACCCCGGCCGCGTAGAGATCGCCTTCGAGCTTGCGAGTGTAGAACTCGCGAGGTGTTTTTTCAGGAGGCAGCAAGGCGGCGACGAAATAGTGCTGGATCATCGCGACCCAGCCGTTGTCGGAGGTTTTCGGATAGGCCACCTTGCCCTTGGCGATATCCTCGAAAGTTACCTTCTGGAATTTCTCCTTCTCCGTGTAGACCGCGGCGCCGGTGTAGGTCTTGGTCATGTACGGATCACCGCCCGCGGACTCGCCGTTGCGGGTGAGCTGGAAATACGCGTCCGTGGAAAGAGGCTCGGAGGTGCCGTTCGCGATTTCCTCGGCCACATCGATGCGATAACTCCCACGGCGGAACGTAAGGGTCTTGGTCACCTTGACCCCCTGCGGAGTGCTCGCCACGAGCCTTACCTCGAGCTTGTCCTGGCCGTCCGCCAGAGTGAATTCCTTGCCTTGCGCGCGAAACAGAGTGCGGTGGTTCGGCAGCCCCGCGCCGATCAGCCCGCTTTGAGCGGCGTAACGGTGCTCAGGGCTGAACAGCACGAAATTCTTGCTTTCCTCGTGCGCGTCCTTCTGCCTGATCAGCTCCAGATAGTCGATATCTCCGCCCTGGGTATCGATTTCCGCGCGCACGGTGTCCGTGCTCACGCGCAGGTGCTCCCTCGGGCCGCTCGCGGAGACGGCCGTCGCGGGTACTTCCGCGCCCTTCACCGATGGCGGCTGCGCCGCCGCCGAGCTTGGCGTAGGCACCACTCCCTGAGCCGCCGGGCTGGCGCTTACCGGCGGTTTGGCCTCCTTCTGCCATGCTTCCCATAGAAGCAGCAGCGAGAAGGAGAACACGATGAAGAGAATCAGTCTCTGGGTATCCATTGCGGGTTTCGCTGCTACGGGACCGGGTCGTGGCCGCCCGGGTGCCACGGATGACAGCGCGCAAGCCGCCCGAGGGCGAGCCATGCGCCGCGCGCCGCGCCGTGACGCTCGAGCGCCTCCAGCGCGTACGCCGAGCACGAAGGATGGAAACGGCAGTGCATGCCGAGAAGCGGGCTGAGCGAATAGCGGTAGCCCAGCACCAGCAAAGACAGCAGCCTGCTCACGAGGATCCCACCAAGCATTGCTCGACTTCGGCCAGAGCGAGCTCGCTTGCGGTCACGCGGATCAGGATGTCGCGGCTTCCGAGGCGCGACTGCTGCGTGCGAAACAGCTCGCGCAGCACGCGCTTCATCCGGTTACGATCGACCGCGCGCGGAAAGACGCGTTTGGGAACGATGAGCCCGAGCCTGGGAACGCCTACCGGATTGGCTCTGACGACCACGCTGAAGCCGGGACGCCGAAGCGCCCCTCCGCCGGAGAGCAGCGCGGCGATATCGGTGGTCCCGAGGCGCAACCGTCGACCGTAACGCCGGCGGACGTTCAAACGCTCAACCGAGCACGACCTTTGGCGCGGCGGGCCCGGATCACAGCTCGGCCTCCGCGCGTGCGCATACGCACGAGAAACCCGTGAGTTCGCTTCCTGCGGACGACAGAAGGGTGAAAAGTACGTTTCATCGAGTAAGTTTTCTATGGCGAACGAAACCCTCGATTAGACTGGATGTGGAGGAGGATTGTCAACGATTTGAGCATCGCTTGAGAATTAAAGCGGCGGCTCGAAAAAGCCGTCACCGGCTGTGGATAACTACCCTCGAAGCGAGTAAAATGAGTGCGCAGTTTTCCTTGAATTCAACCTACAAAAGCCCATGCAGGGATTCTGGGCTTCGTGCCTGAGTCGATTAGAAAAAGAGCTTCCCGCTCAGCAGTTTAATACCTGGATACGGCCGCTCAGATTGGACGCCTCTGCGGCGCCCTCCGGGGAATTGCGCCTGCTCGCCCCCAATCGCTTCGTGCTCCAGTGGGTGAAGGAGCGATTTACGCCGCGAATCGAGGCTTTGGGGGCCGAATTCTTCTCCTCTCCGATTCGCGTCTCGCTGACCCTGGAGGCGCCCGACCACTCCGACGCGGCGAAGCCCGCCGCACGTTCGCCGAGCACCACCAAGATTCCCACGCCCAAGCCGGCTCACGCCGATCGTTCCAGCCTGATCCCGGAATTCAGCTTCGACGGCTTCGTCGCAGGCAAGGCCAACCAGCTCGCCCGCGCCGCCGCGCTTCAGGTCGCGGAGCATCCCGGTACCTCGTACAACCCCTTGTTCATCTACGGCGGGGTGGGGCTGGGCAAGACGCACCTGATTCACGCCGTCGGCAACTACGTTCTTCAGCAGCATCCCAGCGCCCGCGTGCGCTATCTCCACGCCGCGCAGTACATCTCGGACGTCATCCGCGCGTATCAGCAGAAATCGTTCGACGAGTTCAAGCGCTACTATCACTCCCTGGACCTGCTCCTGATCGACGACATTCAGTTCTTCACCGGCAAGGACCGCACCCAGGAAGAATTTTTCTACGCCTTCAACGCTCTGATCGAGGCGCACAAACAACTCATCATCACCTGCGACACCTACCCGAAGGATCTCGCGGGTATCGATGAGCGTCTGAAATCGCGCTTTTCCTGGGGCTTGACCGTGGCGATCGAACCTCCGGAGCAGGAAATGCGGGTGGCGATCATCCTGAAGAAGGCCGAGGCCGTGTCGCTCAAGCTCTCCGAAGAGGTGGCCTTCTTCATCGCAAAGCACATCCGCTCCAACGTGCGCGAGCTGGAGGGCGCGCTGAAAAGCGTCGTCGCGTATTCACGCTTCAACGGCCGCGACGTCACCCTCGATACGGCCAAGGAAGCGCTCAAGGACCTCCTCAGCGCGCAGAACCGGCAGATCACGGTGGACAACATCCAGAAAACCGTAGCCGAGTACTACAAGATCAAGGTCTCCGACATGCACTCGAAGAAGCGCAGCCGGAGCGTGGCCCGTCCCCGGCAGCTGGCCATGGCGCTCGCCAAGGACCTCACCCAGATGAGCCTGCCGGACATCGGGGACGCCTTCGGCAACCGCGATCACACGACGGTCCTCCACGCCTGCCGCACCATCGCGACGCTGAGGGAAAAGAATCACGACATCAACCGCGACTACCACGTGCTCGAACAGGTTCTCAAAGGGTGATCAAGCTGGGTAAAAGCTGTGGCCGGATTGTTAGCAAGCGCGCCCATCTGCCGGTGTCCGGACCTTGTTCCGGCTTTCTACCGGCTCGCGAGCGCGGTTACCCACAAGTTTCGCCACGGCGTAGCGCTGCATGCAGCGGGGCTCTAGACGAGTTATCCACGTGAAACGTCCCGCTCATCATCATCATCAAGGAAAATAAAATGAATCTCTTGAAGACCAAACGCGAAGCGCTCCTCGAGCCTCTGCAGGCGGTCGCAGGAATCATCGAGCGGCGCCACACGCTGCCGATCCTCTCCAACGTGCTCTTGTCCCGGACCGATACGCATATCGACTTCGTCGCCACCGATATCGAGATCGAGATTACGACGAGCATGACGGTCGAAGGATCCGGCGAGGAAAAAAAGATAACCGTGGGGGCGCGCAAGCTCGTCGATATCTTGAGGGCGCTCCCGGAAGGCTCCGAAGTGCAGCTCGCGCTCCAGGATCGCCGCCTCCAGGTGAAGTCGGGTAAAAGCCGCTTCAACCTCCAGACTCTATCGGCGGACGATTTCCCGAGGCTCGCGCTCGCCGAAGCCGCGACGACCAGCTTCACGGTGCCGCAGAAACTCCTCCGGTCCTTGCTGGGCCTAGTCCAGTACGCGATGGCGCAGCAGGACATCCGGTATTACCTCAACGGGTTGCTGATGGTCATCGAGGACGAGCAGCTCAAGCTGGTGGCGACCGACGGACATCGCCTCGCCTACGCGAGCCGCAAGGTCGGCGGCAAGAACCTGGTGCGACAGGAGGTCATCCTGCCGCGCAAAACCATCATCGAGCTGTCGAAGCTGCTCGACGACAGCGACGACCCGGTCGAGATCGACCTGTCTGCAGCGCAGGCCAGGTTCAAGTTCGGCAATGTGGTGCTCGTTTCCAAGCTGGTCGACGGGAAATTCCCGGACTACGGTCGCGTCATCCCCCAGAGCCAGCCGAAGAAGCTCAAGCTCGACCGGATCGTTCTGCTGCAGGCGCTGCAGCGGGCCGCGATCCTCACCAGCGACAAGTTCCGCGGCGTGCGCTGGGTACTGAGCGACGGCAGCCTGAAGATCAGCTGCAGCAATACCGAGCAGGAGGAAGCGCAGGAAGAGCTCGATGTGCCCTACAAGGGCGAGACGCTCGACATCGGATTCAACGTCGGCTACCTGGTCGATGTGCTGAACAACCTGGACGTGGCGGAGGTTGAGTGCGGACTGGGCGACGCCAATTCCAGCGCGCTCTTCACCCTGCCGGATCGCGTCGACTTCAAGTACGTCGTGATGCCGATGCGGATCTGAGGAAGCGAATCGATATGGCCGAAGAAAAGAACGGAAACTCGCACGAGCACTACGACTCCGACAGCATCAAGGTCCTGAAAGGCCTCGAGGCGGTGCGCAAGCGCCCGGGGATGTACATCGGCGACACCTCGGACGGTACCGGCCTGCACCACATGGTCTTCGAGGTGGTGGACAACGCCATCGACGAGGCCCTGGCCGGATTCTGCGACGAAATCACGGTCACCATCCATACCGACAACTCGATCAGCGTCGTCGACAACGGGCGCGGCATCCCCACGGGGGTACACGAGCAGGACGAGCGCAAGCGCTCCGCTGCCGAGATCGTCATGACCGAGCTGCACGCCGGCGGCAAGTTCGACAACAACTCGTACAAGATATCCGGCGGTCTGCACGGCGTCGGCGTATCGGTGGTCAACGCGCTGTCCGAATGGCTCCGGTTGACGATTCGCCGCGAGGGGAAGAGCTATTTCATGGAATTCCGCCACGGAACCGCGGTGGCGCCGCTCAAGGTGACCGGCAAGACCGAAAGACGCGGGACCGAAGTGCATTTCCTGGCGAGCACCGCGACCTTCAGCGTGGTCGAGTACCACTTCGACATCCTCGCCAGGCGCCTGCGCGAGCTCTCCTTCCTCAATAATGGCGTGAAGATCCAGCTCATCGACCAGCGCACCGGGAAAGAGGAGAACTTCGCGCATACCGGGGGCGTGAAAGGGTTCGTCGAATACATCAATCGGAGCAAGAACGTGCTCCACGGGACGCCTTTCCACGCGGTCGCCCAGAAAGAGGGCATCACCGTGGAAGTCGCGATGCAGTGGAACGACTCGTACCAGGAACAGGTGCTGTGTTTCACGAACAACATCCCGCAGCGTGACGGCGGAACGCATTTGACGGGCCTGCGCGCGGCGATGACGCGCAGCTTGAACCAGTACATCGAATCGAACGAAGTGGCAAAGAAAGCCAAGGTCGAGACCACGGGCGACGACATGCGCGAAGGCCTGTCGTGCGTGCTCTCAGTCAAGGTCCCAGAGCCCAAGTTCTCCTCGCAGACCAAGGACAAGCTCGTGTCCTCGGAAGTCGGGCCCGTCGTTCAGGAGCTGGTCGGCGAAAAGCTGAAGAATTTCCTGCTCGAGCGGCCCAACGACGCCCGCATCATATGCAGCAAGATCGTCGACGCCGCCCGCGCCAGGGAAGCGGCGCGCAAGGCGCGCGAGATGACGCGCCGCAAGGGCGTGCTCGATTCGTTCGGGTTGTCCGCCAAGCTCGCCGACTGCCAGGAAAAAGACCCGGCGCTGTGCGAGCTCTACATCGTCGAAGGGGATTCAGCCGGCGGTTCGGCGAAGCAGGGACGCGACCGCAAGTTCCAGGCGATCCTGCCCCTGAAGGGCAAGATCCTGAACGTCGAGAAGGCGCGTTTCGAAAAGCTTATTTCCTCGCAGGAAATCGTGACGCTCATCCAGACGCTCGGGACCGGCATAGGCACGGAGGAATTCGACGCCGCGAAGCTGCGATACCACCGCATCATCGTCATGACGGACGCGGACGTCGACGGAGCCCATATCCGGACTCTTCTGTTGACCTTTTTCTATCGGCAGATGCGAGAGTTGGTGGAGAAAGGATATGTCTATATTGCGCAGCCGCCACTGTACAAGGTGAAGCTCGGAAAGCAGGAGCGCTACTTCAAGGATGAGCACGAGCGTGCTCAGTACATGCTGACCCAGGCGCTGGTGGGCGCATCGCTCATACCGAAGGCTGGTGGGCGCATCGACGGAAAATCGCTCGAGCAGCTGGCAATAGGCTATCTCTCCCGCGAAGCGATTGTCACCCGCCTTTCCAAGACCATCGACGAGGAAGCCCTCGCCGCTCTCAAGCGAGGCGTGAAGGTGGACCTGTCCAGCGCGCAATCAGCGGGGGCGAGCGCGCTGCGGCTCAAGCAAGCGATGGCGGTCAACGGCAACGGCGTCGACGTTCGAGCGCGCTATGACGAGAAGCACGAGCAACATCAGCTCGTTATTCAACGCAATCACCACGGCAACACCCGGACAAGCGTACTGGATGAGGATTTTCTTCAGTCCGGTGACTATGAGCATCTCGACCGCTTGTCCCAAGTGCTCAACAGCGCGGTGGGTCCCGGGGCGACGGTGATGCGTGACGACAAGCAGCAGCCGGTCGCCGATTTTTCGGAGGCGATGAAGTGGCTCCAGGGAGAAGTTGAGCGTAGCGCAGCGACGCAGCGCTACAAAGGTTTGGGAGAGATGAATCCCGACCAGCTCTGGGAGACGACCATGGATCCGCAGTCGCGCCGCCTGCTGAAGGTCCAGATCGAAGACGGTATCGCCGCCGACGAGATCTTCACCAAGCTTATGGGCGACGACGTGGAGCCGCGGCGAGTCTTCATCGAACAGAACGCTCTCGTCGCCCGGCTCGACGTCTGAACGGCGATCGCGAAGTCTAGGCGGCTTTCCTCGCGGCGCGCTTCGCCCGCGGTTTTGCCGGCCCCTTCTTCTTCTTGACCGACCCGGGTGCTTCCTCCTTCTTGGGGGCGGGAGCGGCCTTGGAGGCGCGCGGTGCGAATTCGAATCCGACCTTGCCGTCCGCACCGCGCACCAGAAACGCCGAGAACGGCCTGCCCTTGCGGGAAATGAAACGGTGGAGAAGGTCGGTCCTCCCGGTGGCGAGGAGCTTCTGTATTTCCTCCCGCTCGATAGGTCTCTGCAAGATGACGCGGCCCGAGCGGAAGTCGCAGGTACGATTTGCGTTAACGCTGTTCTCGCAGATGTAAGCCATGGGCTGCTCGAATATGCGCCCACCGCACTTCGGACACGGTCCGAGCGGCGTCAGGCCCGTGAAGTCCACTTTCTCCACTTCGCCGTCGGCCGGCCTGCCGAAGTCGAACTCCGCGCGAAACTCGGGAGTGAGCCGCACCACCGCCGCGAACGGTTTCCCGACGCGGCTGCGGAATCCTGTGAGCGGCCCGACCGATCGTTTGGTAATTAGAGTCTCGATCTCCTCCGGAGCGAACTCGCGGCTGGACACGACCTTCCAGATCGAGAAGTCGCACTTCTGGCATTTGAACTTGCGATAGGTCTCGTTCACCTTGTTGCCGCATTTCGGGCAGGGGGTACTCAAGGTCAGAAACGCTGTATCGGGGATATCGCCGCGCTTGATGCGCGAGACCATCTCGCGGGTCAGATCGACGATATGCTCCATGAACGCGCTGCGCGGCAGCGTGCCGTGCTCCATCTGCTTCAGCTTGAATTCCCAGTTGCCGGTGAGCTCGGGCGAGCACAGCTCGTTCACGCCGAAGTGACGCAGGGCAAAGAGCAGCGAGGACGCCTTCGGTGTCGGATGGAGGTCGCGCCCGATGCGGTGGACGTAGTCCTCGAAGATCAGCCCTTCGATGACTTGCGCGCGCGTTGCCGGGGTTCCCAATCCCTTCTCGCTCATCGCTTCGCGCAGGTCCTCGTCTTCGACCAGCCTCCCGGCGCCTTCCATCGCCGACAGGAGCGTCGCCTCGGTGAAGCGCGCAGGCGGCCGGGTCTGGTTGGCACGGACCTCGATCTCCTTCGTTCGCACCTTCTCGCCGTTCTTGATGGCCACCAGGCTCGGGGATTCGGAAGTTTCCGCGTCCTTGCCGTAGACCTGCAGCCATCCGGCTTCGGTCATGACGCGGCCTTCGGTCTTGAAGGCCTCACCTTCGACGCGCGTGATCCGCGTGGTGACGAGATATTCCGCCGCGGGGAAGAACACCGCAAGGAAACGCCTGACGACCATGTCGTAGATCTTTCCCTCGGCCTCGGAGAGGTGACGCGGCGGCTGTAGCGTCGGGATGATCGCGAAGTGGTCCGAGATCTTTTTGTTGTCGAAAATACGCTTGTTCGGCTTGACCCAGCCCTGCTTGAGGATGCGGGCGGCATGCGGCGCGTAGCCCAGGGCCTTCTGCGACGCAAAAGTGTCCATGGTCTTTTTCACCGTCGCGAGGTAATCCTCGGGGAGCGCGCGCGAATCGGTGCGCGGATACGTCAGCGCCTTGTGTTTCTCGTACAGCGCCTGCGCGATGGAAAGCGTGGTCCTGGCGGAGAAGCCGAAGCGGCCGTTCGCCTCTCGCTGCAAGGTGGTGAGGTCGTAGAGCATCGGCGAGAGCTGGGATGCGGGCTTCGCCTCCTCGGTGGCGATCCCCGGTTTGCCGAGGCATTTTTCGCGGATCGCGTCGGCCCGCGCCTGGTCCCACAGCCTCTCGGCTCTCGCTTCGCCGTCGTCTTTCGGTTTCTGGAAATTCTCGTCGAACCAGCGCCCGGCGTACTCCCCTGCGGCGGCGGCGAAGGTGGCGTGGATCTCCCAGTAGTCGCGCGGCTTGAAGCCGCGGATGCGCTCCTCACGCTCGACGAGTATCGCCAGCGTCGGCGTCTGCACCCGGCCGACCGTGGTCTTGTAAAAACCGCCTTCCTTGGAATTGAACGCGGTCATGGCGCGCGTTCCGTTGATCCCCACGAGCCAGTCGGACTCGGATCGGCACAGAGCCGCGTCGGCGAGAGGAAGCAGCTCGCGGTCCTTGCGCAGCTGCTCGAAGCCTTCCTTGATCGAGCTCTGCGTCATCGATTGCAGCCACAGGCGCTCGATGGGCTTCTTGCTCTCGGCATGCCGAACGATGTACCGGAAAATCAGCTCGCCTTCCCGGCCCGCGTCGCATGCGTTGATGATGCCCGACACATCCTTGCGCTTGAGCAGCTTGATCAGAAGCTTGAGGCGCTCCTCGGTGCGCTCGATGGGCCGCAGATCGAAGTGCGGCGGGATCACCGGCAGGTTGGTGAAGGACCACTTGCCGCGCTTGACTTCCACTCCTTCGGGCGGAACGAGCTCCAGCAGATGGCCGATCGCCGAGGAGAGCACGTAATCGCGGCTCTCGTAGTAGTCGCCATGGCGGGTGAAACCGCCCAGGGTACGGGCGATGTCGTTCGCCACGGAAGGCTTCTCAGCGATGATGAGTTTCTTGGCCACGGAAAGCGAAAACCGAAAAAGGACCGGACGAACGGTCTCAGGCCCGTCCTACGCGAAGCGCAGAATAATAAGTGGAATCGGAAGGTGAGGCAAGAAACCGCCGGTCGCGAAGGCGGGGCGGGCGGCGCGAGCTCAGTGGACCCGGCGGCTCTCGCCGTCGGGAATCAACTCATCGAGCACCAACGCGTCGACGTTGCCGCGGCGCGTCCAGAGAACCATCAACACGATGACCTTGAGCTTGTCCGGCCCGACAGTCTCGCTCGGCAGACTCATCGCTCGCTCGATGATGAGCTCGCGCAGCAGAGGGGTGAGAATTTTTGCGCTTTCGAGAAAAGCGATGAACCCGCGGCTCTCCAGGGGCAGCTTGGTGCATTCGTCGGCGGTGTATCCGCGGAACGACGATCCTGCATCGAGCGATTCGGGCAAACCTTCATCCGGCCGCAGCGTGAGGCTGTTCAGCCAATCCAGAGCGTCGTGGATATCGTCGTTTTCGAAACCGGCCGCGTGGAGCTTGCGCTCGAGAGTGTCGTAGTCCGGGTACGCTTGCGCCTGGTAATAGTTCTCGAAAAGGTAAACGAGTATGTCGAACATGTATTCTCAGTTCCTCAGCGGATGCGTTGGTACAAGCCTCCAGGGAGGCCCGCTATTTTTCCGTCGAGCTCCAGTTTGAGTAGAGTAGCCGAAACCACCTCGACAGGTAAGCCGCTGCGGCCGATCAGTTCATCGATATCGCAGGGATCAAAGCCCATTTTCTCCAGCAGGTCATCGCCCGCACCCGTTTCCGGCGCTCTCGTCGCGGGGGGAGCCGCGATGCCGAGCTCTTCGAGCACGTCCTGCGCGCTCTCGACCAATTTCGCTCCCTGCTTTATCAGGGCGTGACAGCCTTTCGAGAGCGGCGAGTGAATCGACCCGGGGATTGCGAATACCTCGCGCCCCTGGTCGGCTGCGAAGCGCGCCGTGATCAGCGATCCGGAATCCACCGCGGCCTCCACGACGAGGCAGCCCCTGGCGAGGCCCGAGATGAGGCGGTTGCGGCGCGGAAAATTTCCGGCGTGGGGCTCGGTACCCAGCGGGAATTCGGACACCAGGGCGCCGCGCGACTGGACCTCGGCCGCAAGCGGCGCGTTGCGCCGCGGATACGTGACATCGACGCCGGTGCCGAGGACCGCAAGCGTCGATCCGCGCCCCGCAAGGCCGCCGCGGTGCGCCTCGCCGTCCACGCCGAGCGCCAGGCCGCTGACGATCGCGAGGCCAGCGTCGCTGAGCGTGTGCGCGAAAGCGCGCGCGTTTTTCAGCCCCTGCGGCGTCGCGTTCCGGCTCCCCACGACGGCCAGCGCCGGGGATGAGAGCAGTTGCGCGCTGCCCGCCACGTAGAGCACGGCGGGCGGGTCGGGGATTTCCAGGAGCTGTTTGGGGTAGGCGTCGTCGGCGAGCGTGAGTACGGTGTGCCCGGGATCCCCGGCCCATCGAACCGCCTTTTCGATCTCGGGGCCGCGATTTCTCTCGAGGATGCTGGCCGCCAGCGCCTCGGGGACGACGCGGCCCAGCTGTGATCGCGTTGCGCTCAGGACATGGACGGGGAGGCCGAAGGCGGAAAGCAGAGAACGTAATCGACTGCCCCCGAGTCCGGGCACCAGACTGAGCTCGATCCAGGCGGCGAGATCGCCCGAATCGTTCATTTGCGAGAGTCCCCGGAAGATTCCGCTCCGATTCAGGGATTCTGGACGATGTCTCCGCCTTGAATCGGTCTCGAGCTCTCCATGACGAGGCCGTAGGAGACCGAATTGAAGGTGCGGAAAATATATACCAGGCCGTAGCGCTCCGGGGGAAGCTGTATCGCCGGGGAACGGTCGCGCGACTTGAGGTAATCCGCCTGATCGAATATCACGACGTTACGGTAGATTGCGAGGACGTTGCCGGCCTCGAGTCCGTGCCGGCTGCCGCGGTTGATCGAGATGATCGAGTCGCGCCCTCCGCTGGCCGAGTAGGTAGCGTCGTATAACGCGATGATTCGGCCCGCGACCTTGGACTCGGGGGCGTGGGGCACGTACCGCGGAATCACGGGCGGAGGTGCGGGAATGAGTCTGTCGCCCGCCGAGATCTCCTTCTTCGAATTCACGATCTGCACCGTGGCGGGCTCCCCCGGTCGCGTCACTCGGGCGGTCCCCAGAAACACGGCCTCGTAGCCCAGCGTCTGGTCGCTGTCGGGATCGACCAGCGGCTGTCCCGCGCGATAGACCTGCCACACCGGATTGGTCGCCTTGCCGAATCCAGTGACGTACGCGACGTTGCCCGCGCCGAGGTTCACGCGGTTTTCCTCGGTCGCGATAATCCTCGGCGCCCGATCGAGGCCGCCCTCCTCGATCAGCAGCGGCTGCGTGAGAAACGGCTCGATCGCTCGCGGCGGAATGGCGGGGATCGCGTTCGCCGCGAGGGGACTGGTATAGACGCGCGGAAGGAGCTTGACCGAGTCGTCCGCGGCGCCGGTTTCGCCGGTTTCGCCGCCTTTTTCGCCGGCATCGCCCAGGCGCAGCTGCGGGGGCGACACGCTGCGATCGAGCACCAGCACGTCACCCGGCGAAATCTGATGCGGATTGCGGATCTGCGCCTGGTTCATGCGCCAGATCTCCGGCCAGCGCCATTGATCTTTGAGAAATTTGGTGGAGATGCTCCAGAGCGTGTCGCCTTTTTGAACGACGTAGCGGTCGGGCGCGGTGTCCTTTACCTGCAGATCGCCCTGCGCGAGGGCGAACCACGCCGTGCCCGCGAGGCTGAGCGCGAGGAGAGCTGTGATAGACTTTTGCATGACCGCCTCGTTTGGATTTGCGCGCCGCGATCCCTATATTAGCCGTAGCGGCCCGCTTTTTACAGTCTGCATTAAATTCTGCATCTAATACTTTCAATTTGCAAGTATTTATGGCGGTCTTAGACATCCTCCGTTATCCCGATCCGAGGCTCTACAACCAGGCCGAGCCGGTCGCGGAAGTCGACGAATCGGTGCGCGCGCTGGTGCGCGACATGGCCGACACCATGTACGCCGCGCCCGGGGTCGGGCTCGCCGCCACGCAGGTCGACGTGCACAAGCGGGTGGTGGTGATCGACCCCTCGGAAACCCGCGATCGGCTGCTGGTGCTCATCAATCCGGAGATCGTGTCCCGCGAAGGCGTCCAGTATTGCGAGGAGGGTTGCCTGTCGGTACCGGGCATCTACGAAGTCGTCGAGCGCGCCGAGCGCGTGACCGTGCGCGCATTGGGCTTGGACGGAAAATCCTTCACGCTCACCGCCGACAAGCTCCTTGCGCTCTGCATCCAGCACGAGATGGATCATCTCGACGGCAAGGTCTTCGTCGACTATCTGTCGCGGCTCAAACAGCAGCGCATCAAGGCCAAACTTCAAAAACAGCTCCGCCAGACGGCTTGAGTCGCGCCCTCGAGCGCGGCGCGCGGTGACCCCTTGAAAGTCCTCTTCGCCGGCACTCCGGAATTCGCGGCGCGCTGTCTGTCGGCGCTTCTGCGATCGCGCCATGAAGTGTGCGGCGTGGTGACGCAGCCTGACCGGCGCGCGGGCCGAGGACTTGCTACGGCCGTGTCTCCGGTCAAGAAACTCGCGGCCGAGCGTGGAATCCGCGTTCTTCAACCGCCGACGCTGAGGGACGCCGGCGTCCAGGAGGAGCTCAAGCTGTTCGGCGTGGATGCCATCGTAACCGCCGCTTTCGGCCAGATTCTTCCCCGGGCGCTGCTTGAAATTCCGCCGCGCGGGGCGCTCAATGTTCACGCCTCTCTGCTGCCGCGCTGGCGCGGCGCGGCGCCGATTCAGCGGGCGCTGCTCGCCGGCGACGAAACGACCGGAGTGTCGATCATGCTCATGGACGAGGGGCTGGACACCGGTCCGGTGCTCCTTCGGGAGACGATCCGGATCCTGGACACCGATACCACCGCCACGCTCACCGATCGCCTCGCGGAACTGGGCGGCAAGCTGGCGGTGCAGACCCTGGACATGCTCCAGGCGGGAGAGCTCGAGGCGGAGCCGCAGGCGCCCGAGGGCGTGACCTACGCACCCAAGCCCGACAAGCGGGAATTCCGCGTGGACTGGCGCGAAGACGCCGCGAAGGTGGACCGGCGCGTGCGCGCGTTCAATCCGGCGCCCGGAGCGGGAGCGCGCGTGCGCGGCGTCGAGCTCAAGCTGTGGACCTGCGCCCTCGCCGCTGGGAAAGGCGAGCCGGGTGAAGTGCTGAGCGCGGACAAGCGAGGCTTGTGCGTCGCCTGTGGAGAAGGCGCCGTCAGGCTGACCGAGCTGCAACGTCCCGGGGGAAAACGGCTGGCCGCGGCCGATTTTCTCCGCGGGTTTCCGCTTTCTGCCGGGGAACGCTTCGAAACGTAGTTTGCGCCGGTCCCGGGCGCGGCCCAGGGCGCAGCGCCTATAATGGACGCAACGCCCGTCACCTTCGGCAACACGTCCTTGTCCACGGTCGCCGCCAACCACTCCCTCGCGGAAGCCCTCGCCGCCGCCGCCCATGCGCTGGGCCGCGTTCTCTGCGGGCACAGCCTGAACGAGGCGCTCGCCGATCTCAAGCGGCGCGCCGCCGCGCCGCCGCTCGCCGCCGCGGCGCAGGATCTCTGCTACAACGCGCTGCGCGGCTACGGGCTCGTCGACGTGGCTCTGGACAGGCTCCTGCAGAAGCCGCTCACCGACGTGCCGGTGCGCGGCCTGCTGCTCGCCGCGCTCGCGGAGCTCGCTGCGCGACCGCAGTCGGCGCACGCGGTGGTACACCAGGCGGTGGAGGGGGCGGCGTTGCTCGGCAAGGTGCGCGTCAAGGGTCTGGTCAACGCAGTGATGCGGAATTTTCAGCGCCGCATGCCCGAGCTGATTTCGGAAATCGAAGCGACCGAATCCGGGCGCTACCGCCACCCGCAATGGTGGATCGACGCGTTGCGCGCGGCCTACCCGCTCGACTGGGAGAAAATCCTGCTGGAATCCAACCGGCATCCACCGATGATTCTGCGGGTCAACCGGCGCCGGCTCGCGGCCGATGCGTATGTCGAAAAACTCGAGCGGGCCGGCATCGCCGCGCGCTCCCTGGGCCAGCAGGCCGTGCTCCTGGAGAAACCCTGCCGGGTCGAGCGCCTGCCGGGCTTTGCTGCCGGCGAGGCGTCGGTGCAGGATGCGGGCGCCCAGCGCGCCGCATTGCTCCTGGATGTCCGCGACGGCATGCGGGTACTGGATGCCTGCGCCGCGCCCGGCGGCAAGACCGGGCACTTGCTCGAGCTCGCGGAGTGCGAGCTCTTGGCGGCGGACACGGACCGCACGCGTGCGCGGCGCATCTCCGAGAACCTTTCGCGGCTGAAGCTCAAGGCGCGGGTCATGGTCGCCGACTGCCGGGAACCGCAGGCCCTGTCCGAGGGCAAGCCGTTCGATCGCATCCTTTTGGACGCGCCGTGTTCGGCCTCCGGCGTAGTGAGGCGCCATCCGGATATCAAGTGGCTGCGTCGCCGGAGCGATGCGGCCGAATTCGCACGCACGCAGGCGCAACTGCTCGACGCCTTATGGCGGGTACTGGCTCCGGGTGGTAAATTGCTCTACGCGACGTGCTCGGTCTTTCCGGAGGAGAACGGTGCCCAGGTGCGGGAATTCCTGCTGCGCCGGCCGGAAGCCGAAATGCTGCCGCTTCCGAAATTCCCCGGGTGGGACGACGACATCCAGGGGCAGATTCTCCCGAGCGCGGTCAGCGACGGGTTCTACTATGCCTTGCTGGGAAAGCTCCCGGACTGAAAGATGAAGACGCGCTTCCGACTGTTTGGAGCCGCGCTCGCGCTGTGCCTCGCCGCCGCGGCGCCGGCACAGCCCATCCAGGTGAACAATGTGGGCATGGAAATCTCGGAGACCCGCTACGTTCTCAACGCGGACTTCCACCTCGATCTGAGCGGGCCGCTCCTCGAAGCGCTCAACAACGGCGTCTCGCTCGGCTTCGTGGTCGAGTTCGAGCTGACGCGGCCGCGATGGTACTGGTTCGACGAGAAGGCCGCCTCCGAGAAACTCGAGCTGCGGGTTTCCTACCTTCCGTTGGCGCAGCAATACCGGCTCTCGAGCGGGACGCTGTATCAGAACTTCCAGACGCTCGGCGAGGCCATGCAGGCGCTCGGCACGGTTCACGGCTGGCCGGTGCTGGGTCAGGATCAGGTGGACAACGGACGGAACTATATCGCCGCGGTGCGCCTGCGGCTCGATCCGGCGCAGCTGCCGACGCCGTTCCGCGTGAGCAGCGTCACCAACCGCGAGTGGACGCTGAGCTCGGAGTGGAAGCGTTTTCCGTTCAAACCGCTCGCGCCGGTGCGGGAGGCGCGATGACCTACGTGCTGATCGCGAGCGCGGCGCTCGGCGGCATCCTGCTGTTCCTGCTGGCCGCGGCGACGGCGAATTCGCCGCTGTTTGCCGAGCACTACCCGCTGCTGCTCGCTCTGAATGCCGCCATCGCGCTCGCTCTCTTCGGCCTGGTGGCATTTCAATTGTCGAAGCTGGCGCGTCAGCGCCGCGCCAAAGTGTTCGGCTCGTTGCTGACCTTCCGGGTGCTGGTCATGTTCGCGCTGGTGGGCGTGGTTCCCGGACTGCTCGTGTATACGGTGTCGCTGCAATTCCTCGCGAAGAGCATCGAGTCCTGGTTCGACGTGCGCGTCGAGCGCGCCCTGGAAGGCGGGCTCAACCTCGGCCGCGCGGCCCTGGACGTCATGCTGAACGAGCTGCTGCTCAAGGCGCACGTCATGGCGCTCGATCTGTCCGAGGCGCCGCGGCGCGATCAGCCCGCGCTCCTCGCCCGTGTGCGCGAGCAGGCGTACGTCGAAGAGGCCGTGCTCATGGACGCCGACGGGAGAGTCGTGGCCGATGCGCGCCGGGAGTCCCTGAGGGTGGAGCCGCCCGCACCGGGCCCGCAGGCGCTGCGCGATGCGCGTCAGATCCGCGGGTACGGCGCCGTCGAGCCCGTGGGAGACAAAGGGCTTCTTCTGCGCGTCATCGTGTCGCTGGAAAATCCGGGAGGTCGCGGCGATGCGCGCTTCCTGCAGCTGACGCATTGGGTACCGCAGACGCTCGCCGAGCAGGGGGAATCGGTGCAAAGCGTGTACCGGGCGTACAAGGAATTGTCCCTGTCGCGCCAGGGCCTGAAGGAGATCTACATCCTCACCCTGACCCTGACGCTCCTGCTCGCCCTGCTCTCGGCGGTCGCGCTGGCGTTTCTGCTGTCGCGGCGCCTGTCCAAGCCGCTCGCGGTGCTGGCCGAGGGCACGCAAGCCGTGGCGCGGGGCGATTTTTCGCGCCGTGCGCAGGTGACCAGCCGCGACGAGCTGGGCATACTCACGCAGTCGTTCAACAGCATGACTCAGCAGCTCGGAGAGGCGCAACGCGCCGCGCAGCTCAATCAGGCGCAGCTGGAGACCGCCAAGGCCTACCTGGAGAGCATCCTCGCCAATCTGTCCGCGGGCGTGCTGGTTTTCGACGAGGCGCTGGTGTTGCGGATCGCGAACAGCGGCGCGCGCCGTATCCTGCACGAGGACCTCGCGTCGCTCATCGATCTGCCCCTCTCGAGCTGGCACGTGCTCCCCGAGTTCGCCCGGATGCTGCGCTCGGAGCTCGCCCAGCACGGGGAGCTGCCCTGGCAGCAGCAAATCGAGATGCGCGACCGCGGCGCCGTGATCCTGGTGCGCGGTTCGCCCCTGCCCGAAGCGGGCGGAGGCGGTTATGTCGTCGTGTTCGACGACATCACGCAGCTGATCGCGGCCCAGCGCGCGACCGCGTGGGGCGAAGTCGCGCGCAGGCTCGCTCACGAGATCAAGAATCCCCTCACTCCGATTCAGCTCGCCGCCGAGCGCCTGCAGGCGAAGCTCAGCGACAAGGTCTCGCCCGAGGCCGCGCGCGCTCTCGATCACGCCACGGAAACCATCGTCGCCCAGGTCACCGCCATGAAGAACATGGTGGACGAGTTCCGCGACTACGCCCGCACGCCGGCCCCTCAGCTGGGCGGGCTCGACCTGAACCGCCTTCTGGCCGAAGTGCTGGCGCTGTACGAGCAGTCGGGAACGCGGATCCAGGCAAAACTGGGCAAGAACCTGCCGCCCGTTCGCGGCGACCCCGACCGGCTGCGGCAGGTGATCCACAATCTGCTGCAGAATGCGCAGGACGCCCTGGCCGGAAGCAGGGACCCGAAAATCGAAATGACGACCGAGCATTCGGGCGGCCAGGTGTGGTTGCGGATCAGCGACAACGGTTGCGGTTTTCCGGATGCCATCATCAAGGGAGCGTTCGAGCCCTATGTCACGACCAAGCCCAAGGGAACCGGGCTTGGCCTCGCGATCGTAAAGCGCATCATCGACGAGCATCACGGAACCGTGACCATCGAGAACCGGACGGGCAAGGAAGGGGGGCGCGGCGCCGCGGTGCGGATTTCGCTGCCGCTCGCCGCCTGAATCGCAAATGGCTCAGATACTGGTCGTCGACGACGAGATCGGAATCCGGGAACTGCTCTCGGAAATACTCTCCGACGAAGGGCACACGGTGCAGGTGGCGGAGAACGCGACGGCGGCCCGCTCGCTGCGCGCGCGCGGCAGGCCCGACCTCGTGCTGCTCGACATCTGGATGCCCGACGCGGACGGCATCACGCTCCTCAAGGAGTGGGCGACCGCCGGGCTCCTCAACATGCCGGTGGTCATGATGTCGGGCCACGGCACCATCGACACGGCGGTCGAAGCGACGCGCATCGGAGCGATGGATTTCCTCGAGAAGCCGATCGCGCTGCAGAAGCTGCTCGCGACCGTGAAGCGGGCGCTGCGCGCCGGCGAGTCACGGTCCGCGACGCCGCTCAGCATCGCGAGTTTCGGCCGCTCCGCCGTGATCACCGAGCTCAAGAAGCGGCTGTCGAAAATCTCCGCGGCGGGCGCTGCCGTGCTGATGCGCGGCGAAAAGGGGGTGATGCCGGAGCTCCACGCGCGCTACCTTCAGCAACCCGGCACGCCGTGGTTCGACGGGGCGCAGGCGCTCAACGACGCGTCCCAGGATTTGCTCCAGCAAGTCTCCAACGGAGTGCTGTTCGTCTCGGAGCTCGCGGCGCTGTCCAAGAACCAGCAGAAGCACCTCGCGTTCCTCGCCGCCCGCGCGGAAAGGAGCAACGTGCGCCTGGTGTCGTTCACCGCGGAGGAACCCACGCAGCTGGTGGAAGCGCAAGGCTTCGACGCGGCGTTGATGCAGTCCCTGGCGGGGATCGTCATCGCGCTTCCGGCCCTGCGCGAGCATCCGGAAGACATTCCGGACATCGCGACCCTGATGCTCGCCCAGCTGGTGGAAACGCGATTCTGTCCGCCGCGGATCTTTTCCACCGGCGCCTTGAACGTGCTGCGCCATTTCTCCTGGCCGGGCAACCTCGAGGACCTCGCCGCCGCGGTGCGCACGCTCGCCCTCACCAGCCTCGAGGAGGAAATCGGCGTCGGGGACGCCGAGCGGGTGCTGCCGCAGTTCGCGCGACGGGCGGCCGAGGCCGAAATCTCGTTCGACCTGCCGCTGCGCGAGGCGCGCGAGGCATTCGAGCGCACCTATTTCGAGCATCATCTCGTACAGGCGAACGGATCCATCGCGCGCCTGGCCGAGCGCAGCGGGCTCGAACGCACCCATTTGTACAGAAAGCTTAAGGCGCTCGGCATCCTGGCGCGGCGAAAGGAAGACTGACGCCGATTTGGGGGGCCCGGGGAATGGGCATAGAATGCGTGCTTTTTCGCACGGACTTCCGACTTGAAGATCGTAATCCTCGGCGCAGGCCAGGTGGGCTCGTCGGTCGCTGAAAGCCTGGCGTCCGAGGCGAACGACATCACGATCGTCGATATCGACGGCGCGAGGCTGCGCAACCTCCAGGATCGCCTGGATCTGCGCACCGTGCTGGGGAGCGCCGCGCACCCGTCGGTTCTCGCCGAAGCGGGCATCGAGGATTGCGACTTGATGATCGCGGTGACCCAAAGCGACGAGACCAATCTCGTCGCGTGCAAGCTGGCGCAGCAGCTGTTCAACGTCCCGACGCGCATCGTGCGCCTGCGCGCGACCGACTACCTGTCCAACGAGAAAGTACTGGGCCCGGACGGTTTCGACGTCGATCTGGCGATCTGTCCGGAGCAGGTGCTGACCGACTATATCGTGAAGCTGATCGAGTTTCCCGAGGCCCTGCAGGTGCTCGAGTTCGCGCACGGCAAAGTGAGCCTGGTCGCGGTCCGCGCCTTCCAGGGCGGCCCGCTGGTGGGTCACCCCCTGAAGGACCTCAAGAGACACATTCCCTCCGTCGACGCGCGCATTGCTGCGATTTTTCGCGGCGACACGCCGGTGCTGCCCGAGGGCGAGACACTGGTCCAGGCCGGCGACGAGGTCTTCTGCCTCGCCGCGACGAAGCACATCCGCGAGGTCATGCACGAGCTGCGGCGCATGGACAAGCCGGTGAGCCGCGTGATGATCGCGGGCGGCGGCAACATCGGCTTGCGTCTCGCCCGGGCGCTCGAACGGGACTATTCGGTGAAGGTCATCGAGTACGACAAGCGGCGCTGCGAGATCCTGTCGACGCGCCTCGATCGCGCCCTGGTCCTCCAGGGAGACGTCACCGACGAGGCGCTGCTCGACGCGGAGAACATCTCCGACATGGACCTGTTCGTCGCGGTGACCAACGACGATGAGAACAACATCATGTCGTGCCTGCTGGCGAAGCGCATGGGAGCGCGCCGCGTGGTCTCGCTCATCAACCGTCGCTCGTACGTCGATTTGCTCCACGCCGGCGAGATCGATATCGCGATCTCGCCCGCGCAGACGACGATCGGCACCCTGCTCGCCCACGTGCGCCGCGGCCACGTCACCCAGGTGCACAGCTTGCGGCGCGGCGTCGCCGAGGCGCTCGAGGCCGTGGTGCACGGGGACCGCGAGTCTTCGCGCTGCGTCGGCAGGCGCATCGACGAGATCGATCTGCCCCGCGGCGCCGCGATCGCGGCGCTGGTGCGCGGCGACGAGGTCATCATGGCCCACCACGACACGGTGGTGCAGGCGGAGGATCACGCGATCGTATTCGTGACGGACAAGAAGCTCCTGCCCAAAGTAGAGGCGTTGTTCGAAGTCAGCGTCGGCTTCGTCTGAAGCGGCGCGCATGGTCAGACTGGTCTCCGTTCTCCACGTTCTGAGCGTGCTGATCGTGCTGTTCGCGCTTTCCATGCTGCTGCCCTTCTGCGTCTCCTTTCTCTACGGCGACGCGGCGCGCTCCGCCCACACCCAGGCCATGCTGATCACGCTGGCGAGCGGGGCGGCGTTGTGGGGCGCCACGCGCTTCGGCCGCAGGGAGCTGCAGCCACGAGACGCGCTGCTCCTGGTCGCGCTGGTGTGGACCGTGCTGCCCGCCTTCGCAACCCTGTCCCTGCTCTTTTTCCTTCCCGGCCTGAGCTTCACCGATGCCTACTTCGAGACGGTGGCGGGGCTCACCACGACGGGCGCGACCGTGCTCACGGGCCTGGACCGGATGCCGGCGTCGATCAATTTCTGGCGCTGCGAGCTGCAATGGCTGGGCGGGATGGGGATCATCGTTCTCGCCGTCGCGATCCTGCCTCTGCTCGGAATCGGCGGAAGCCAGATCATGAGGGCCGAGACCCCGGGCCCGATGAAGGACACCCGGCTCACCCCGCGCATCACCGAAACGGCCAAGGGGCTGTGGCTGGTCTACGCCGGCATGACGCTCGCCTGCGTTCTGGCCTTCAAGGCGGTGGGGATGAGCTGGTTCGACGCGGTCGTGCATTCCTTCACGACCTTGAGCCTCGGCGGCTTCTCTTCGCACGACGCGAGCTTCGCCTACTTCAACTCACCTGCGATCGAGGCGACGGCGATCCTGTTCATGGTCATCGGCGGCATCAATTTCGGCACGCACTTCCTCGCGTTCCGCAAGGTGAACCTCGCGCCTTACCGCAGCGATCCCGAAACGCGGATCTATCTGACGCTGCTCGCGGTGTCGGTGCTCGGAATCGCCTATTTCCTGCTGGCGAACCACGTGTATGCGTCGTTCTGGACCGCGCTGCGCCATAGCGCGTTCAACGTCGTGTCGATCGCCACGACCGCCGGCTTCGTCGGCGCCGATTTCGGCCAGTGGCCGATCTTCGCTCCGGTGTGGATGCTGTTCCTGTGCTGCTTCGCGACCTGCTCCGGCTCGACGGGCGGGGGCATCAAGATGATCCGCGCCGAGCTGATGGTCCGCCAGGCGGCGCGGGAGATCATGTCGATCATCCATCCGCGCGCCTACATCCCCCTGAAGCTGGCCGGCCAGCGGATCGAGAATCACATCATCTTCGCGGTGCTGGCGTTCATGCTGATCTGGGGAGGATCGGTGATCGCCATGACTATGCTGCTGACCGCTTCGGGCCTGGACGTCATCTCCGCTTTTTCGGCGGTGATCGCATGCTTGTGCAATACCGGGCCGGGCTTGAACCAGGTCGGACCCGGGGCGACCTATGCGTCGCTCAACGATTTCCAGACCTGGGTTTGCACCGTCGCGATGCTCATCGGGCGCCTGGAGCTGCTCACCCTGTTCATCGTCTTCACGCCCGCGTTCTGGCGAAAATAGCCGCTACTTGGCGCAGGTCACCATGATCTCGACCAGCATGCGCGGGTCGGCGAGCTTGGCCTCGACCGTGGCGCGCGCGGGAAGGTTGGCGGCGTCGGCCCACGCGCTCCATGCCGCATTCATGTCGTCGCGGTTGCGGATGTCGGTGACCCAGACGTTGGCCGAGAGAATCTTCGATTTGCCGGTCCCCGCGGCGGCGAGGATGGCGTCGATTTTCTTCAGCACCTGCTCGGTCTGGCCTTTCACGCCCTGGGTAAGATCGTCGGCGACCGTTCCAGCGACGTAGACAAGGCCGCCATGCTCCACCGCCGCGCTGAGGAGCTTGCTGCCGCCGGAATGACGCTTGATGCTCATTGAAACCTCCCGTTCGAATCCGTTCAGAGCGGCGGCAGTATTTTCACCTTAAGCTCGCCCAGGCCGTCGATGCCCGCGAGCAGCTCGTCCCCGGCTTTGGCGGCGCCGACGCCAGCCGGCGTGCCGGTCATGATGAGATCGCCCGCTTCCAGCGTGTAGTACTGCGTCAGGAACGCGATCTGCTCGGGGACGCTCCAGATCATCTGGTCGATGTCGGAGTTCTGGCGCAACGCGCCGTTGACCTTGAGCCAGAGCTTGGCTTTGGTCGGGTGCCCGATCTTCGAGGCGGGGGTGATCGCGCCGACCGGAGCCGCCTGGTCGAAGTCCTTGCCGAAGGTCCAGGGCCGGCCTTTGTCCTTGCCGACCTGCTGCAGATCGCGCCGCGTCATGTCCAGGCCCACCGCGTAGCCCCAGACGTGCTCGTTGGCCTTGGCCGCTGGGATCTTGTAGCCGCCCGCGCCCATCACCGCGACCATTTCGGTTTCCCAATGGTAGTTGCTCGTCATCGGCGGATAGGGCACCGCACCGGTCTGCCCGGCCTCGAGCGCCACCAGGTCGTGCGCCGATTTGGTGAAGAAGAACGGCTGCTCGCGGCCGTCGCCCCCCATCTCCTTTTGATGCTCGACGTAGTTGCGCCCGACGCAGAAGATGCGGCGCACCGGAAAGCGCGCGTTCGACCCGACGATGGGAAGCGAGGGGACATCCCAGCTGCTGATCACGTACTCCATTTTCATGGCGGGGCCCTCGCGAAAAGGCGCGTATTTTCTCATATCCTCCGCAAAAAAAACGGGCACCCGAAGGTGCCCGTCCGAAGGAGCCTCGCAGGGCTCGTTCTACATGACTTTAGTAGTTGTAGGCCTTCTCGCCGTGATCGGCGAGGTCGAGACCCTCTTCCTGCGCTTCGTCGCTGGCGCGGATGCCGATGGTGAACTTCAGGACCAGCAGGATCACGAACGCCACGCCGCCCGACCAGATCAGGGTGATGATGATGTCCCACAGCTGCGAGACGATCTGCGCCCAGGCGTCGAAATCGCCGACCTTGTTGGCGACGTAGTCGTACACGCCCGTGCCGCCGAACTTCGGGTTGACGAAGGTGCCCGTACCGAGCGAGCCGATGATCCCGCCGATGCAGTGCACGCCGAAGGTATCGAGGGCGTCGTCATAGCCCAGCATCTTCTTCACCGTGGTCACGGCGAAGAAGCAGACGACTCCGGCGATGGCGCAAGTGAAGAAGGCGCCGACGGGGCCGACGAAACCGGCCGCCGGAGTGATCGCCACCAGGCCCGCCACGATGCCGGAGCAGACGCCCAGCAGGCTCGGCTTGCCCTTCATGATCCACTCGGTGAGCGCCCGGGCCACGCCCGCGACCGCCGTCCCGAACAGCGCGTTGAAGAACGCGATGCCGGCGGCGCCGGTGGCTTCGAGCGCGGAACCCGCGTTGAAGCCGAACCAGCCCATCCACAGCATGCCGGTGCCGACCGCCGTCATCATCACGCTGTGCGGCGGCATGGGAACCTTGCCGTAGCCGTTGCGCTTGCCGAGCATCAGCGCGCAGACCAGCGCGGCGATACCCGAGTTGACGTGCACCACGGTGCCGCCCGCGAAGTCGAGAGCTCCCTTCTGGAACAGGAAGCCGGCATGGCTTTGCGCTATGTCGGCGGCCTTCTGGGTGGTGTAGGCATCCGGGCCGTCCCAGTACCACACCATGTGAGCCACCGGCAGGTACGCGAAGGTGAACCACAGGATGCAGAAGATGATCATCGCGGAGAACTTGAAGCGTTCCGCGAAGCCGCCGGCGATCAGCGCGACGGTGATCGCGGCGAAGGTCAGCTGGAACATGCAGTACACGAAGTCCGGCAGGTACTGTCCCTTGCTGAAGGTCGCGGCGACCGCCGTTGCCGGATCCTCGCCGAGCATGAAGAGCTTGTCGAGCGATCCGAAGAACGGAGACAGTGAAGCGCCGTCGTGGGCGGCGGTGAACGCTATGCTGTATCCGTAGACCACCCATAGCACCGCGACGACGCAGAAAATCGAAAAGCTCTGCATCACCGTCGACAGCGCGTTCCGGGTACGGGCCATGCCGGCGTAGAACAGCGCCAGGCCCGGTACGGTCATCAGCAATACGAACGCCGTGGAGGTCATCATCCACGACACGTCGCCCTTGTTGCAGTCGAAGCCCTTGTCGCCGCACTTGGGCGTGGCCGGTGCCGCGGCCGGGGCTGCTGCAGGCGCTGCCGCTGCCGGCGCCGCTGCGGCTGGCGCCGCTGCGGCATCCGCCGGCTTGTCTGGCGCCTTGTCCTGCGCAAACAACGGCAGGGCGTTTGCCCCCAGCATCGCGAACAGCGCGAGCGATGCGATCAGCTTTCTCGTCAATCGTTTCATTGGTGCCTCCCTAAAGCGCTTCCGCGCCGGTCTCGCCGGTGCGAATGCGGATGACTTGCTTCAAATCGAAGACGAAGATCTTTCCATCGCCTATCTTTCCCGTGTTGGCCGACTTCTCGATGGCCTCGATCGCCTGATCGAGCATTTCGTCCTTGATCGCGGCTTCGACTTTTACTTTCGGCAGGAAATCGACCACGTACTCCGCGCCGCGATACAGCTCGGTGTGACCTTTTTGCCTGCCGAAGCCCTTGACCTCGGTGACGGTGATGCCCTGAACGCCGATGGCAGACAGAGCTTCCCGCACCTCGTCAAGCTTGAACGGCTTGATGATTGCGGCAACCAGTTTCATGAATGTGCTCCCTAAGTGGGTGAGGGTGGCAGGCTAGAACTTGTAGATGCCCGACAGCGAGACGCTCGACATGTTCTTGCTTGCGTTGCCGAGGGAGTCCGAAAACGACGCCTGGTCCGCCGAATCTCTGCGGACTTCGGCGCGAGCTTCGAAGCTGTCGCTCGGGAGATACGCCAGCGTCAAGGTGCCTTCCTTGTACTTCTGCGCCCCCGCAGGCGCGCCGAATCTCACCCCGTCCTTGTCGTCGAACGACTCGAGTCGCAAAACACCGCGGTATTTCGGGCTGAACATGTACGTGATATAGCCGGCGAAGCCGCTGTATTTCCCCTTCATGCTGGCGGCGGTTGTGAGGTTTACGAAGTTGTCCTGCGTCAGGTTCAGGTATTCGATCCCGATGCTGAGCGGATCGGTGATTTGGTAGGACACAACCAAGTCGACGCTGGTGCGCGTGCCGTCCGCATTGGCGAGCGCTGCTCCGCTCGGCGCGAAGCTTTCTTTCCCCGAGTACCCAGAGAGGGCGATGTTCAGCGGCTTGATCGGGTTGGCGGTCAGGCCGAGCTCGACGGTCTTGCCCTTGTTCGAGTCGGTGAGCTGATCCCAGCCGTTGTTGAGGCCGGCGATGAGGCTGAAGGTGTCGCTCAGCGCCCAGGTAACGCGCACGCCGGTGTGGGTAAACGGCACCGAACCGAACAGGATGGAACGGGAGATGTTGGTGTTCCCCGTGCTCGCGATGACCTCGGTTCCATGGAGCGTCGTGAACTTGCCTGCGATAACGGTGAGCGGTCCTCCCGCCCATTGGACATAGGCCTGGGTGACATCGAAGGTCGACGTAGGAGTAACGGTAGGCGTTGCGACGGCTTCGGGGAAAGAGTGAATAAACGTCGCGTCCCTGCCGACCGTCAAATTGACCAGCCCACCGAAGCCCTCTTTGGGTTGCTTCGCGAGCGTCAAACCGACTTGATTCAAGGCGAAAGAATTCGGGTTTTGGTCGAACACCCGATCGGTAAAGCCAGCCCCGTTCTTGGTATAGCCGTACCCGGCGTCGATGTAGCCGCTCTCCGTGATCCCCGATGCTTCGAAGATTTGCGACAGGGTCGGTATGGTCGGCTTGGCTTGCGCGAAGGCTGCCACCGGGGCGGCGAACAGCGCGGAGATTGCAGATGCGAGGACGATTTTCTTCATTGCTGGACCTTTCTTTGAGGTGAAAAGACCAGTCCCTATCAGCACGGCCCGTGCCAACTTTCTTGTCTCGTGAATTCAATGGGTTGAGGCCGGATGCCGGCTCGGGCCCAAACTTGAGAGCACCAGCATGGGGCGTAACCGAATCGTCATGCACCAGCCGTGTGCGGTCCTCCGATCGGCCGCCGGCCGCGTTATTTCACCGTGCTAGACTCGATCGACGACGCGTAAACCATGGCCCAGACCTCATTACTCGAAGATTTGAGCGCGAGAATCAGCGAATTTCTCGCCGCGAGCCCCGCCAAGGATCTCGAGAAGAATCTTCGGGCGCTCCTCTCCGCGACTTTCGCCAAGCTCGATCTGGCGACGCGCGAGGAATTCGAGGTCCAGACCAAGACGCTTGCTCGCACCCGCGAGAAGCTTGCCGAGCTGGAGCGGCGCGTCGTCGAGCTCGAGGCGAGACTAGGCCGAAAGTAGCATCCGTGTCGCTCGCGGTGCTCCACAGCCGTGCGCTCGCGGGACTCCATGCTCCCGAGGTCACGGTCGAGGTGCACCTCGCCAACGGATTGCCCTCGTTCACCATCGTCGGCCTCCCGGATACCGAAGTGAAGGAAAGCCGCGAGCGCGTGCGCGCGGCGCTGGTCAACTCGCGCTTCGAGTTTCCGGCGCGCCGCATCACCGTGAATCTCGCTCCGGCGGAGCTGCGCAAGGAAAGCGGGCGCTTCGATCTGCCGATCGCGCTCGGCATTCTCGCCGCCTCGCAGCAGCTCGACACCGCCGACTTTCCGAAATACGAATTCGCCGGCGAGCTCTCCCTCACCGGCGAGCTGCGCCCGGTTCGCGGAGCGCTCGCCATGACCTGGCGGGCCGCGCAGGACGGCCGCGCCTTCGTCCTGCCGCCGCGCAGCGCCGGGGAGGCGGCGCTGGTCGACGGCGCTGATATCTATCAGGCCGGGTCGCTGCTCGATGTTTGCGCTCACCTCGCCGGCCGGCAGCGGTTGTCGCGGCCGGCTGCGCCGGCGCCTGCCGTCGCGCCGGACTATCCCGATCTCGCGGACGTGAAGGGCCAGGCGCAGGCGAAACGCGCGCTCGAAGTCGCCGCCGCCGGAGGCCACAGCGTGCTCATGGTCGGGCCTCCGGGGACGGGAAAATCCATGCTGGCGGCGCGCTTCCCGGGACTGTTGCCCGCGATGAGCGCCGCCGAGGCGCTCGAGTCCGGCGCGCTTGCCTCGCTCGGCTCGGGTGGGTTTCGCGCCGAGCAGTGGAAGCAGCGCCCGTTGCGCGCGCCACACCACTCCGCGTCCATGGTGGCGCTGGTCGGCGGCGGGAGCGACCCACGCCCGGGCGAGATATCGCTCGCTCACCACGGCGTGCTGTTTCTCGACGAGCTTCCCGAGTTCGACCGCAAGGTGCTCGAGGCGCTGCGCGAGCCGCTCGAGTCCGGACGCATCGCGGTGTCGCGCGCCGCGCGCCAGGCGGAATATCCGGCGCGTTTTCAGCTGATCGCGGCGATGAACCCTTGCCCGTGCGGCTATCTCGGCCATTTCAGCGGCAAGTGCCGCTGCACACCCGATCAGGTGGCGCGCTACCGGGGCAAGATCTCAGGGCCGCTGCTCGACCGGGTCGACATTCAAATCGAAGTGCCGACCTTGCGCGAAGACGACCTGGTGTCGGCGAAGCGGGGAGAGAGCTCCGAGCGGGTGCGCGCCCGCGTCGAAGCGGCGAGGACGCGGCAGGCCGCGCGCCAGGGGAAGCCGAACGCGCAGCTCGGCACGCGGGAACTGGAAACGCATTGCGGCGCGGACGACGGCGCCAGGGACCTCCTGAAGCAGGCCATCGCGCGGCTCAACCTGTCGGCGCGCGCCTATCACCGCGTGATCAAGCTGGCGCGCACCGTCGCCGATCTCGCGGACAGGAAGACCATCGTCGCCGCGCACATGGCCGAAGCCATTCAATACAGGCGGCTGGACCGCGCCTTCTAATCAGCCCCGGAATCCGGCCAAGCCGACCGGCCCGCCGAACGCTTTCTTCGCAAACGCCAGAAAACCGCCGGACTGCGCGGCGTCCCAGCCGCCGTATCGCGCATTGGAGAGGAATTTGCGCTCGATGTCCTCGCGCGTGAGCGGCTCGTGCACGCCGCCGCGGATGTGCGGCTGGCGCTCCTCGAACACGCGCCCGTCCCTGAGCGTCATCCGGATGTGACCGGTGTAGGTCTTCGGGTAGGGGTTGTTCGGGTCGACGACGTAGCGCACCTTGGAGGCGAGCGCGAGGATGCGCGGGTCGCGCACCGTCCGCTCGGTAAACGCTTCGAAGCCCGCCTGCCCCGTGACGAAGGCGACGGCGATGTTGAACGGCGTGCTGAACTTGGCGGCGTACTCGTTCGCCGGGCGATGCTTGGACGCGAGCGGCTCCCATAGGCGGTCCACGTAGCCCTCGGCCGTCTCGCACAGCACCTCGGCGACGTCTTCCGCGGCGAAGCCCTGCTTCGCGAGGCGCAGCGCGCAATCGATATAGGGCTGGTTCATGGTTCCGGTCGCGTAGGGCTTGAAGGTGAGGCCGGTCATCACCCAGCGGCGCCCGAAGTCGCCGGTGAGCGCGTCGAAATCGCCCTCGGCGGTACGCGCGAAGCCGAAGAACAGGCCGTGCGTGCCTTCGAGCACCGTGCGCGGGCCGAGAAAGCCTTCGCGCGCGATGCGCGCGGCGTGCAGGCCGATGCGCGCCGCCCAGCCCGCGTGAAGGCGCTTGGTCCACGCGCCTTCGGCGAGGTATTCGATGATGCCGCCCGCCATGCTGCCGGCGATGCCGAGCGCGTCGACCGACTGCTTCCGGGAAAGGCCGAGCGCGGCCGAGACGCCGACCGTCGCCGCCATGGCGCCGAGCACGCTGGTCGGATGGAATCCCGCCTTGTGAATGAGCTTGGGCGCGACTAGGCTCAGGCGGCACAGCGTCTCGACGCCCGCGGCGATGCCGGCGAGCGCGAAGCGCCCGTCGCGGCCGAAGCGCTCGCACGCGGCGAGCACCGCCGGAACGATCACGGCGCCCGAGTGCACCGGGCCGCCTTCGAAGGTGTCGTCGAAGTCCTCGCCGTGGGCGGCGGTGCCGTTGATCATCGCGGCATCCTCCGCGCTGAAACCGCCGGCGTGGCCGATCGCGCTGCACGGGCCGCCGCCGTCGACGCTCGCGATCAAGGCGCGCACGTAGTCGGTTCCGCGCGCGGCGACGCATAGCCCCGCGACGTCAATCAGCAGGTCTTCGCAGCGCGCGCGAACGGTCTCGGGAAGGCTTTCGGGCCGGAGCGCGGCGACTTGATCGACGAGCCGCTCGGCGACGGACTGCGGCATCAGCGTACGATCTTGACGCCCGCGTCCTTGAGGATGTCGCGCATGCGGCCGGTGAACTCGTCGTAGAACTTC
>Ga0137397_10000262_pt1 | contig 35906 bp, 49 predicted proteins | sample czorhiz116metaG_FD_106658 | JGI IMG/M metagenome (GOLD analysis project Ga0137397, IMG submission 106658) | Vadose zone soil microbial communities from Angelo Coast Range Reserve, California, USA - czorhiz1.16 metaG | ecosystem: Environmental > Terrestrial > Soil > Vadose zone | place: USA... | reverse complement strand
CGCTTAAGCGCTAAGCGCTGGGTCACGTGTAATCTTCTTTGTCCCTTCGACTCAGTACTCTCTCCGTTGTTCGCCAGAGCATGGAAGCTTGAGCGCTCAGGGTCCAAAGGACCTTCCATTACCTCAAGCAGGACTCCCATCCATTCAGAAAATTAGGCTATCTGCCAAGCAGAATGGATCTCGCGCTCTCAGAACAACAACAGCAGGAAATCACCGCCCTCAAATCGATTTATGCCGAAGACTTCATAGAATGCCAGCCTAGGGCCTGGAAAGTATGTCCTACGTGAACCAGCTCGCATTACAAAAGTTGGGAGTGTTCACTGATTTCGCGTTCCCACACAGGGTGCCGCCAGGCTTCCAGAGTTCATCCTCAAGATCACGCATCCAGACGCCGAGCATGCCACTAAGATCTACTTTCATTTACACACTACGTACTACGATTTCGTTACCCAACGACTTTGGCTCATTTGCACGGTCATAGATTTCCCAGGACTTATCCCACAAATGCCCATCCCATCTTCACCGTACAACAGCCTATCAAAGGCATTCCGGATGATTGCGTCACAAAGCTCTCAAATTTTATCCAGTCTGAAGCGCGACAGTCCCGCGGGACAGAGATTGTCTTTCAGGCGAGCAAACTCTTTGTTAGCTGTTAGCTGATGATGAATGAAGCGCGCCTCTTGGGACAATATTCTGATTATTTTAGGTCGTTACCGTAGCACAGGACTGGATTTCCACCAATATCGCCCCTCCGGTGGAAGTTGCCGGTTCCTTGGCGTCGGAAATGATAAAACGAGCGTCGGAAGAAGAACAGGTTGATGTCTGGTTGAGAGTTGCCGTACTTTCGCTGACGATCAGTATATTTATTAGGCGAAGAAGCGACGTGAAGAGGCTGAAGCGCGAGAGGAGGAAGAGCGCAAGCGTCTTTTTGCCGAGGCAATCAATGAGCAAATGCAAGCTGATGCACATCGGCATCAGATTGAACGCGAGCGATTCAGGGCGCGGCATCGGGCGCAGTCTGACGCAACTGAAGTTCCTGAGCTTACTGACGACATACTTACTCAATCCTTTGACCGTGAGATTATCGTGAATGAGTTGTGCTTCCGTGCTGTCAAACTCTTCCACCCACGGCAAGGTCAGTTATCATGTAATATCATTTTATCCGACATCTATAAGAACCACAGATTATCTTGGAACCGTATATCAAGCCGAGCCTATATGCGATGATATTGCGGCGACGCTTCCGCTCGAGGTTCATCTGGTCACATTTGACTCGCACCATTACACTACGCATCAAGGCCGTAAGAAGCTGAAGCTCGTCCAAGAGGATGTCCAGCGTCTCATTGGAGTCCAACACATCAATGTCATCAGATTGTATGCCGTCAAGCTCACTCTCCCTCATTCGAGTGGCGCACCACAGCTTGCGGTTCTCATGGAACAGAAACCACAGTTCACTTTGCACGATTTATTAGAGGATTGTGAGACACTGCGTGAGGAACGTGCGTCGGTGCGTGTATCAGTAGGGGTACAATATATTTGCTCTGTCTGACATTGTGAAAGAGTTATCTCGCACAAATCCTGACAGGATTGAATGAAGTACATGCCGTGGATCTTCTTCACAGAGGTAAACCCATCTTTCCCCGCCTGAGTTTGAGTTTGAGTTTGTCAACAGGGCTCTCCTTACATTCGATTGGGCTTTCAAGTCGCGAAAAGTTGGGTCAGTCGAAACTCGTCAAAGTCGTCAAAGTCAGCTACTATGTCAAATTATTGGATCTACACCGGTCAAATCCTTTTGGAGTCAATCCTCTCCCAACCATAGATTCAATGAACCTTCCGGAGAGCTGGTCAGGCCCAATTTTTGTCTTAGCCGATACGTTACCCATTCACCTTAGGCTAGCGAAAGATAGTCATGACTCGGCATTGATATACACAAAGGCCCGGGACATCCATTACGCCGGTGTAGTTTTCTTGCAGATGCTTATGGGGCGCGATGTCGTGGAGCGCTTCCCTGGTGCTCAGGCAGCACTTGTATCTTGTGGGTCTTTGTCTGATGCAACGAACCCTACTTACAACTCGCAGCCTTGATATCTCCTGCTCTTCAGCGAATCGCATTGAGCATGGTCTCACAAAGGAAGAAGTACACATCATGTACCGCCATTCTCGCAGAACTCGCTCAAATTTCATTCACGAAAACGCGCGCAGTCGCAATACCAATATCTGGTGACTTCGCAAGATTCACTCTGTGGATAATGTGCTGAATGGAATCGATCAAGATCCAAGGACGCCTGTACCTCAAGCATATGGGAGCTCACCAGAGGTTGATTATTTTCGAGCACCAATCGAAAGACGACAGCAAGTGAGCCGGTGGAAGGAGGACTGGGAAGAACTCGAACTATTGGTAAGTGTCGTCTACCGTTCCACGCAGTGGTGGTCGGGCCTTTTAATTGATGGCAGGGTCGGGGAGCATTCGGCTCGGTGGTCAAGGCGCGTAACAAGATTGACTCCCGGATCTACGCGGGTACGGTCATGTACCTACCAATGATTGCGCATAGTGACACTTTCCCAGTGAAGAAGGTACGATTGCGAACCCCAAATACCGACAACAAGATCCTACGCGAAATCAATGCGCTGAGTCGTTTGTCTCATCGGTTCATTGTGCGATATTATACGGCATGGTTTGAGGATTCCGAGTCGGCATCGGCGACTTTGTCCTCAGACGGTTCGGGTGATGACACCGCGGATGGAGTCACGTCCGTTCTCAGTGGTATCCATCGTCGCGATGGCTCGTCAGATCCATTTAGTATAGACCTTGATGATCTTGAATCAGAGAGCCGTTCTTCTACATCTTTTCCGAGCATCCATTTCACAGGCTCTGGTTCGGGTGCTACAGAGGGCAGCGATGGAGACGGAGATGAGACTGATGCAGACGACATTGGGGAGATGTTTGAAGCTCCGCGAAACGGTTCTGCGGTCATCAACGTAGTGCCTCGTTTGTTGCCTCCCTCTAGACCTCGCACGCTTTACATCCAGATGGTTGGTTCCTTTCCTTCAATGAGTGTCAGACCTAACGATTGTGCAGGAGTTCGTAGAGCAGCAAACGCTCCGAGAGGTAAGATAACCCCCCAACATACATCTACCGTCCCTGACGGCGACTCCCCCTGCAGCGCATAGCAGAAGGTCTCTCAGAGGATGAAGCATGGCGCTTATTCCAACAGATTGTTGACGCCCTCGTACATATGTCAAGCTTGGGCATCGTCCGTGGTTAATTCAGATATCTCAATTTAATTAACACTAATTGTACCTTAGCTTCACAGAGACATCAAGCTTACGAACATTTTCATCGGTACGGAAGAAGTACCTCTACAGCCTACATTGTCCTGATCTGTTTGGCAGATGGGAAAGGGGATTGTAAAGGCAGGTCCTCGATATCCGAACGGTTGGCGGTTGTGTTGATGGACCATCGAAAAGTCGGAGATTTTGGCCTTGCTACGTCTAGCCTGGCTGCAGCAGTCGAGCCATCTGAACTAGTTCCGCACGTCATCATGGCCGATGCTGAGATGACCCTGGGTTCGTTCGTATTTGTTTTACACATCGGATATCCTCAATACCGTCGGTAGAGGTTGGCACCAAATTATACATCGCACCGGAAGTACAATCACCAAAAAAGGGACCGAGAAACCATACCAAGGCAGACTTGTATAGCCTCGGGGTAAGCCTTTACCCACTGTGAGTGGGGTCTTTGGTTATCGAATTATTTTAGGTTGTGTTTTTCGAGATGAACTACATTTTCTCAACAGGAGCAGAGCGTATTGCTGTCATTGAAGACCTGCGAAAAAAGGACATAGTCTTTCCCATTGACTGGGATGTTCATCGAACACGTCAGCGACAGAGTAGGATTTTCTGTCTCAGCTCCCACTCATACAACTACTCATTGATGCTCTCCAGTCATCACTTGGTTGCTCAAACACAACCCGGATGGGCGTCCAACTGCCCTCGAGTTATCCCAGAGCAGTCTACTTCCCCCAAGGCTGGAGGATGAATACTTCAAAGGTGCTTTAAAGATGATGAGTAAGTTATCAGGTAAAAGTCCCGGAAGATTCTAACGTGTCACCAGCCAAAACCGATTCTCCTCATCGGCAGGCGGTTCTCGCAGCACTCTTCAATCAGACTTCTCGAGGCGTACGCGGGTTTCTCTATGACAACGATGTTGAACATCCAGAACATACGTCACTAAATGGCGTTGTCCGCGACACTTTGGCAACCGTATTTCGCCTGCACGGCGCAATCGAAATGGCGCCGCCGCTAATGATGCCGGTCACGGATAGTAACGACGATACGTCGCGCGTCCTATTCGTGGACAGACACGGAGAGGTCGTTGGTCTTCCGAACAACGCGTTGATCCCGTTTGCTCGCATTGCAGTACGAAATAACCTCAAACGAATCAAGAGATTTCATATTGGTGATATCTACCGCCCCAAGTAGGTTCAATATGTTTGGATCGTCGTTTTTCCCGCACTTACCACCCGCCAGTTTGGTTGCAGGACACCCTCGGGTATTCAAAGCCGCCGTTTTTGACATTATCTCCACAGATGTAGCCAATAGTTGTCCGGTTTCGATTGCGGAGTCCATCATCATCATGATTGAGTGCTTGGATTCCTTTCCAAACCTTTCGCAGCATTATGAGATACACATATCTCACTCGAAGGGTAATGCCTCTTGTTGTGGTGCTGTTTTGACGCTAACGGCTGTCAAGTTATCGAATTGGCTCTGAGCCGAGTCCCACACGAAATCCGCGATTCTGTTCTCGAGATAATCACGCAAGCCAAGTCGTCTTGGGCTCAGAAACGGGCAATGCTTCTCAAGAAGGGTCTTCTGAGAAGCACCGTGGACGAACTTGAAGTTTTATGCGATACAGGTGTGAATCCTCTCGTGTGGGTGTCACAGTCTGTTCAATGGGTGTAGACGAAGACCTCGTAGCGCTTGTTGCTCGACTAGAGAAGGCCTCACCAACGCTTTCGACTTTATTGTCACCCGCCCTGGATGAAATAAAGCAGGCAATCCAATACGTTTCCCTTTCTGAAGTCAGGAGACCTATATTGTTGCATCCTTTGATGATAAGCAGCCACAATGCTTACTTCAAAGGTGGTGTATGCTTTGAAGTTGTCAGACGCAACAAGCGAGGTGATATCTTGGCTGCTGGGGGCAGGTCAGCGGATTTCGCCATGGATCACCTCGAATCAACTAATGTCTCGCCCATAGGTATGATGATCTCATGTCTCATTTTTCTCCGCCGAAAGCTTGCGGCAGCAACGTTTGTGCCGTCGCGCTGCAGATATCCTTGGAGAAGATCCTAGTTGCCTTGGCGGCATATCAGGCAGTTTCTGTGAAGAACTTTCTCAAGGAACAACGCTCTTTTGGTTTTTGGAGTCCCAGGCGATGCGATGTGTACATCGTGTCCTACCAGCCCGGATATCTCAGCGAGAGGCTGGAAGTTGCCGCACTTCTGTGGCGACACAATATCAGTGCGGACGTTATGTACGAGTCAGGTCTTCCTGACGGTGAACATGAAAACCATTTGGAGTTGTGTCACAGAGAGGGTATACTGTGCGTATTTGTTGGCTTCCTGCAAACACATCCTCTCAACGTTGGTAGATTCTCTGTATGTCCACGCCCACGTTCTGCTCGGCGGGATCAGCCCGCCTTCAGGATCAAAAGCATTCTTAAGGGTACGGAATACGACGGTGTGTAACTTCTACATTGTCCCCCGGGTCGGTCATATCATAGGTTCTGTACTTTTTATTCAGTTTCGAAGCCAGAGCTCGTACCGTGGCTCCAGGAGCAAATTGCAGAGCAGAAACGGATCGACGCCGAAACCTCTGGCACGGCCATTCTCTCGCATTCTCAAGGTCCGGCCCGGTCCAAGTCATCTGGCCCAATGCCGGACGTCCAGTTGCTGCTTCCGGGCGATGCCCGAAAGCAGCGGAAGCAAACGAAGCAGATATTCCTTGAGAAAGGTGAGAACCAGCGTGTAGATTGGGCCTTTCTCGACACTCGCTCACTCCCTGGGGCGCTACAGCGTTCGAAATGGGTTTGCGGGTTCGCTCTGCCGTTCAATCTGGCATACCAGTGATTGCTATCGACACTCCAGCCAACGTCTTCGACACTCTGTGTAGGTCATCTAGTTGGATTACTGACGATGAGACTTGGAAAGCCGTGGCATCCTCATTCCCTCTCTCAAGCACCGGATACGCTCCACAGATACGCGACGCCATCTCCCGGCGACAGGCAGAAGGCCATCGCTATGTTCTGCTTTTTTCTGCCAGAGACGAACGCGTCCACCTTTTTGCGTTATGATTGAAGGTGATCGAAGCTCTAGTCCTTGCACATGTACAGTACAAGTATAACAATCCGATTGTATTTATATCGTGTCATCCCGGAACCGTACGGAACACCTCCACCAATAAAGTTGACAATACTGTGTGAAGCTATGTGAAGCTATTGGCGCGAAAGCCCAGTTGTTGGCTTGCTGTCTGGGCAGTAGGTGCTCTTAATATACATAATAAAAATTGCAATACAACATAAACAGTGTATAAAAAGGAATACATAGAGAAGGATAGCGCTGTGAACGGTACCGAAGGTACAGCATTATATATATATTCTCCCTGACAAATTCGTACACACCGGAACCCATTTGATTACGGACTAGCGACAAGATCAGACAGTTCATCCGATTCTTGGCTCCCGCGCTGTGGTAGGTCTTCTCCATACGGCGCGTGAGTTGAGTGATCCGTGGTACATCCAGACAACACGGGCGGGGATAGTAAGCCAGTAACATCAAGACTGCCATCTCCGAAAAGCGCTAACAGCTCAGCTGATGGCATGGGCAGCTCTAAGCCACCCGCCCCTGCATGATCGAGCTGTACAGAAGACGACTCTGCGCCTATTAAAAAGTCTGGCTGAGGCTGGGTTGGCGTGACAGGAGAAAAGTCAGTGGCGAGGTTGAATGGCGTGCTCGCTAATGCGGTGGAGATAGTGTTTCCTGTGAATTCCGGTGTATCCTGGGGCGGTGATTCCACGCCTCCTGTGGAACGAGGAGCGGACGGATTCTTCTTGCGAGCAGGCCGAATCCAAGGTGGACGCGCAGAACTTACGATGAGCTCACGGGAAATGGTCTGATTATCGAGTGGAATTTGCGTGACTACAAGCGCAGTTAGGTCTGGTGAAGTCATATCCGCACATGAACGTACGTCTGCAAAATTCTTCCATCATATCGCATGAGCGTTGGCCGCATACATAACGACTACTGAACCGACGCAGGAGACCGACGCAGGACCGTAAGCCATCGAGTGCAGGTGCGATCAAAGGTCGCAACACGTCGGACTGGCAGTTCAACAAGAAACCGATGAGTGTACGACCAGCTTGGGTGAGTTGATGGATCACGTGTACACCATCTAGCAGAGCAGACCGATATGTCTGTCAGCCGGGTCATGGAAAGCGCATGATTAGCCTACAATATGTCATAAGACCCTTTTGCGCAACTTCGAGGTAAGTAGAGATGAGCTGCAACCCAGCAGAGTGGGCCACGGTCATGGCATCCCGCTCGCGATCGCTCTGCTCCTGCTCAGTATTCGCTGTGCGCTCAGCTACAAGGTCGGAGAACCGGTGACGCATGATGAGCATCCGGATGAAGAGGCAAAGACAGCGGACGCGTTCGGCATGTGTGACGCGGATGACGTCCTTGCTATCAAGCGTATCGGGTGAGTGTTGCCAATACGCAGGGAGTGTGGAATAGACTTCGTCGAGCAACGCCTCCTCTTCACGTAGGCCCTTGTGTCGTCGGAAACCTACAAGGGTAGACGTCGCGCGCCTCAGGAACGGAGATGTATGGCCGAAGTCCTTGGGAGGAGGGGCGTCCAACACGGACTCGAGGACCACGAGTAACCGTAAGACACATATAAATGCTCCCATCCGACTCGGTGTGTCTGCGGGCTGGGGTCCAATGGTGTCACGGGTGATGAACTCGTCATCCACAGTTGCTGGCTCAGAGACATCACAGTCGCGTAGCCGCACGAGTGGTGGCCTACCAAAATGGGCACCGGCCTGCTTATCCCACATATAGACGCACCAAAACGTGCGCTTGCGCACCTCCTCCTCAATCGCGTCAAACATGTCGTAGGCGTCCGTGGATCGGTGTAGCCCGGCATCAAGCGAGAGTGTGACGGACTCCGAGAGAAGAGCAAAGGCTCTTGATAGCTTCCCCCACCCGATCGCGTAAACACCCGCAATTAAGGTAGCCTGAATAGTGTATAAGGTAGGGCGATCCGCTCCTGGTAGCATGCGCAAGCGGCTGAAAAGGTCGAACCACATGGCCCCAGATGATACTCCGTCGTTCGGGTCAACACGAACCCGCGGATCATCGATATGGCGCGAAGCAAGGCAGCAGACTGCGACTACAAGTGCCACAAAGCCTGGCTCTCCCCACTTCTGAGGGTCCCCATAGTCCTAAAAGAACATAAGACTAACAGATACGTACGCTGATGGGACGTACGCTGAGGAAAGTCGGAACGTGAAGGAAAGGCATCAAATAATATGACGTCGATAGGTAGCACTGTACAAGACTTGCCCATGAGTAAGTGGGTGTTGTAGTGACTAGGATGCACATGGTAAACATACCTATCCATCAAGTCGGGTGCGATGAGAGAAGTGACAAGTTTCCAAATCCGCTCTGGATTCACGTCGGCCCGATGGTATGTTGTTCGGTCTGGAAACCATGTACTGTCTGAATTAGACGAACTGTTATTCGACCACTCTCGCAGCGGACTCGAGTCTCGCTCTGCCTTTGGATATCGCTCAATGAGGAGATCCAGGAAAGGAAGACCAGACGTTTCTCCCTGCCATCGGGTAAACCCTTCGTCGTCGACATAGAGGTATGAAGATGAGAGCGACGTGTGCGCAGTTTCCTCAGAGGGACTATCTGAAACTAACGCGTCGCCATTGGTCGCGTCAAGACCGGCAAATGGTAAGCTGACAGTTTGGGGTGTAGTCCGACGAGATCCATTGGCCGCAAGCGTGAAATGGTTTGATGGGTTCATCAGAGGGGTCATGTTAAGAGACGGTGGAGGAATTGCAGCTGGATACGCATAGTTCTGAAGTAACGGATCTGAAGGATGGTGGTCGAAAGAGGAAGGCGGAGAAAGAGCTGCGCCGCCTGCAGCGAAAACGGCGGGAGGTATTGCCTGAATCAGACCTTCAAGGTGATGCATACGATCTTCCAGGGTAGCAGTGCGCCTGGAGGCGAACGAGAGTTAGAGGAGATAAAAGGATGATTGGGTCCTGTAGGCAACAGACTTTGACTTGTGAGGACGAGTTCTTTTACCAGGCTCCTCGAAAGTGCAAGCTGAATTCGCACTGAGACATGCTTGGCATGGATGACCTTCGTCGCACTTGATCCTCCTGCGTCTGCAGAGGCGTATCAAGACGTGGACGGGAGAGCGGAGTTTACGCCGAGACTCACCGGCACCGGTCACAAGCTCTATGGTCATTTGAGGTGAGAAGGGAATAGGACTAGGCCGAAAACAAGTACCTGCTCAGCTTGAATCGACGCTCCTTCAATGTCGAGGTCGACTTTTCCAAAGCAGAGTCGTCTAGCTGCGTCGATGACATGGCGTGACGGGCGAGCGAAGCGGTCCGGCAAAACATATCGTCCGCTCAACGAACTGGACCGACATTCGACGCATAGATTCTGAGCACCATAAGTACATACACTCAACACGTAAAGTCATATATACAGCCCGTCAATCGTAATTCACGCTTTGCTGGCATATCTATCAAATTACGAATCGTCGTTTCAGGTCCTAAGAGAGATTTAGCGTCGGGCGTGGCTCATATTGATCACACTTACAACACGATGCGACGCCGACAGTTGCGGCTTTTGATGGTATTTCCGCGTTGCACGACGGAGGTCTCGTAATAATTCCTCGTACGTGGGCCGTGACCTACCACCTGGTGACGTTAGCTATCGTATCGTTGCTCTTCAATAAAGGCACTCACTTAAGGCGGTCAAGAGCGCATAGCTCATTGCACCCACGGCAATGCCTCCGCCCTTTTGTACATCCGCAGAAGTTCCCGAATCCGTTGAGCCACTCCAACAGATCACCTCTGCCGGAGAGGACCTTTCTCTAATAAATTCCTTGCTCACGCTGCTGCTCCTAGCACGACCGTCCGAATGATACTAATGCATATAAGTAAGCCTCAGTGTGCGACAAGCAAATGAGAGTTGTCTCGCACAACGAAAGGTACGTCTTTTCGCCAAGAAGTCTCGTGTGAGTAACAAACTCCTCTTTGATGGTCACACTTACCGAGGACAGATCCCGAATGACATGACTACGAGAATGAACGAATCGTCTGCATGAGGAAGGACGTCACGTACATCGAAAACGGCCTGATCATCGAGTCAGAGTTAACGACATTGGGAGCGTGAGAAGACAGGTAGCGTACGGTCAGGCGGCACCCTGGTGGCAGAGGTTTAACCTACGCCGTGGCGCTATAAGCAATTGCATGGGAAGGCACAAGGGCGTCGAAGTACCAAGTTTTCATGAAGTTCCTTATTTATGAGGTTAGCATCTGTCGCGGAAAGAAACCCGTGAGAAACCTCACGTCATCGATGATTGTCCCCGAATGGGAGTAGTCCAGTGGAAAGATTACTGCCGTTCATCAGGACGAATAGACACGGATAATGATCATATCCATTACCTTCGTCATATCCATCCACCTCATCACCATTCAGATCCCGTACTTGAGAACCGTGTCCCGAATCTATGAGGGAGCGTCAATAAATTCGGATTGCGCCTCGGGGACAAACGCACAATGAAAGAATAGCGAATCGTGTTTGTGTGCGCCACGTACGAGCCAGCGCACTGCACCGATGATGTTTTGCCTTGTGGGGAGATTACGGGGATCGTGGGCCTCGTCCGTTAGTCGGAGGATGTCTCGAGAGCGAAAGCCCAATCGATCTGCAGACACGAGATCATTAGCAACAGTAGCAAAAGCCTGGCATTGCATTTACCGATCAAAAAGCGGTGCATATTTTTGGCATCGCTCACACAGCCGTCTAGTTGGCTGTTTTGACCGGTGTAATTGATTCCAATCTAACATAGTAGCTCCTGAGAAAGAGGTACATCGGACGTTTGAACAATAAACTCACACACACGGCCTTTTTGCGGCCCGTACACCTTGAAAACTGGAAATCATGGTGTTCAAGCGGGTCTCTGTGCCGAGTGATAGCACCCGAGATAGGTTCATGGGGTATTTCGCCTGTAAGGTGTGGTGGGATGGCTACCTGTAAAGGAAAAGCACGCCAATCATGAGCCATGGTGATTTGAATTTATATGCAGAATCCCGAACTCGGACCTGTCCGTCATGAACATGCCCATGGCCACGGTCGTAATCGTGGCGACGATGGGAGCGGTGACGTTCTGGTTCAGTATAGCGCATCCTATCCTCGCGATGACTATTCTTGCGTTGACGAGGTGGGATAGGAAGAGGATCGGGGGACCCAGATCGTACGTGCTCGCTCCCATTCAGGACAGAGGGTGCTGTCGGAGTTGAAGTAAAATGCGATACGATACGTGGTGCATTACTTACGTTGAATGGTTATATCTGGTGCTTTGCTACTGTGACGTGAATTCCGACGATGGCGCGAGCGCGAGCGCGATAGTGAGCGACGCCGCGGGCGCATGAAGTTCTCATTTCGAATGTTTTGGGTCCCCTCGTAATCGACCTGGGTGACAGCGCGCTCGCCAAAGTGTTGCGAATGCTGTGACGCCGGCACAGCCATGACGTGAGAGGGTGAGTTACCGAAACCTCTGGAGGCCACTAGTGTGTCAGTGTGGTGACGGGAGCGGCGACGCATCATGACTTGCTCACATTGAATGAGAAATTCCCTCTTGAAAGCGACCATAGTCGATATTCAGGTTCGGTTCACTATTGCGATGGGCGTCTGTAGAGAAAATCTGAGTAGAAATAGAGGCTTACACTAGAGGATGGCTGGGGGCAACAAGAAAAGTACGGCGAGTTTTGAGTCATCACTATCACTGAAGAGAGAGGGAGGTAAAGTACGCACTGTTGTTGAGCTGGATAATGCTCTGGCATTTCTGGGTCCGTGTCCTCCTCATGTAAGGCGGGGCCCGCCTCGGATATGGGTATGGCCCGTATTACTTGGTCGTCTCTCCTGTTTCTGCGGTTTCCCGGGAGGAAACGACGCCAACCCGACCTGGAGAGCATGGTATGAGTGGGAAAGATGGGATTCTGAGGGACGAGTTGATGGTGGAGGCGCGCCCTAAAAAGGCCATCGCGGATTATCAACGCCACGTGGCTCTAAATTGAACTTACTTTGCTTCGTCTCGTCCCTCGCCTAACACCCGCAACACTCCGCTCACCCATGGCCCAGGAAGACTCGGATACAGAGTCTGGACTGCCAGAATCCGTCTCCCTCTCTTCTTCTGCTTCCGCCGCAAAGGGTCACGATCACGCTCTAAGAAACTTCCACGCCGCCGAGAAACGGAAGATAAGAGAAAAGAACAGGCTGCGTGATGAACGTCTCAAGGCACAAGCACATATGCGGTCGCGCGTTACTGCTACAACAGGGAAGGGCAGGCTTTATGTGGGGAATCACGGGTTGGGGATGCGTGATAATGAGGGTGGGAGAGAGATGGATCCCCGTTCGCACTCGCGGATGACACGTGCTCTGGGTGACACCGAAGAAGTGGATAGCGGGAGTACGGGCGAGGAGGAATGGGGGGGCATCAAAAATGCGCATGAAGGTGACTTCCAAGTCGCACCAGACCAAGATGTGGAGTTGTCAAGGAGTGAAGGGGAGGTGAATACTCGCAACGCGGATCTTGACGTGGGTGAGGAAGAAGGTGATGACGGCGACCAGTCGCTGGCATCCCCGAACAAATACCTCCCAGATCACATCTTTGTTGCTGCCTTGTCGAACCCGAAACCAAAAAACGACGTGCGACCGTCTCGAACAACGCACAGAACACGATCCTCTAGTAGAAAACGGAAATCCATGCAGGCACGCCCAAAAGACGTGGTCATTGGGTGGGTATCAATCCCTCGCACCAGCAGATTCTCTTTCTGTTCCCTTTGTTCTATGAATCTGATGCCCTCCCTGCTCAGCACACGTACAGTTCGCACATTGCTGTCATCTCCGGCGAGCGCGCGAGGGACGACCTTGCCCCCCGCGCGTACCAACAATTTTTTGGCTAATGCGCTGGGATTTAAGAGGAAAAGCAACAAGGTCTCGACGGTCACCCCTCGGTGCGAGCGACGCCCGTGTACGTCCTGTATGTCCTGCGAATGCTCATCACTGAACCAAGGCCGGCGTGTGGCGTGTGACCCTTCAGCTCACCTTGGCGTCATGAAACGCACGACTGGTGCCCCAATGACGGGGTTCGCACGACCATGCCAACATTAAATCTGCGCGTCTTTTCTACGTGAGACATTATAAATGGCGTTGTATACAAGGATGCCGCAGGTTCCTGGGTAGATACAATGCCCTATTCCGGGACCGCACGAATGAATTGAATAACACCTCGATTTCAACAGCTTGGGGTATGGACAACAAGAAAGCAAAAGCAAATATGCGAAAGACCGACGTCTCGTAAATCGTGTCGTGAGCAGTGTGCGTAAACAACGTCAATATCAATCGTAAAGTACATCGTGAGCAAGAACAAATATCAAACACTTCTTACTTATATTAAGAGAGTGCAGTTTTCAAAAGCATAGATCAGTAAACCCTTAGCATAGGACCAGCGCGACGATGACTCCAACACTCGACACCAAGTGACACTGGTAGGGCCATATCGAGGTGACTTGTTAATTTTGATCTACTTTAAACCCTGATGGGAAGGGCCGCACGCGCATGGGCAGGGCGACCGTGGGGTCGAGGGCGATTGAGGCGCAGACTTTCATTGGGCCTGTAAATCATCATTAGCAGCGAACAATCAATTGCAGCGAGTGGTACGCACGCCGTCATTATCCCAGAGGACGAGTCTCTTTCCTGGTTTTCCTTACCGATGCCCCGCTTTGTGAACCCAGGAGCACTGCGTCGTGCATTGGAGCGGAATCGTGACTGGGAGAGTGGACCAGAATCGCTTTTGGCATTCTTCTCAGGTGGCGAAGAGGAAACATTGGTAGTCGTAGTTACGGTGTTCTTGATGATACGGTCCTGTAGAGGCTGAGATGCGAACGTTGGTGCCGGTTTTACTGAGAGCACTGGCGCCTGTGTTGGCTTGGGTGCTGCGACAGTACGGACCTCCGGGCGAACCGGAGATAAAGAGATTTTTATAGCTCGCTGCGGTTGTGGGTAGGGTGATGGTCGAGAGCTAGTGCGTGAGCGAATTCGACGAAGTTCAGCAGAAAGCGGTCCATAGGTCTGCCGGGAATGTTCAAGGAGGGCCCGCATGCCCGAACGATGAGCCGGTGGCTCAAAAGCTGGGGATCGCGTTAGCTGAGAGCATCCAGGGACTAGATAAGAGACGCACACTGGACTGCGTAGATAGAGAACTGCGTGTCTAACCATGACTGTTTGCTCTCTTTGATAGTGACGTCGGCCTCGTCCTTGAGCGTGTAGTATTTTCGTAATGCCACAATCCCACGCTCATCCCATTCGACAGTAGACACGTCGTCAGGGTCGACAATGATGACATTATCATCAGTGACCGATGGCAGCGGTGCCTTGACAGAATCCGGAAAGCCGTCGCTGATGGGCGTGTTGTTTTCCTCCTCGATGGTCTCATATACGGATGCGCGCGTGATTTGTATTCCAGACAGGCGACGGCGATGGCCATGACCCTTGGAGCGGATCCGGTTTCTTGACTGCATGATAATTGGGTAGGACATATTTGTCAGCGATAGGTTGACGCGTGACAGATCTATACTGGAGATGGAGTCGCTGGCTACCGAGGAAGTTTCGCCAGACGATGACAGAGAAGGGGTGTCTAGCCCAGAACTCGTTGAGGATTGCGTACCCGACCTTGAACGTGATGCTGGCACTGGGCGAGAGAAAACCGGTTCTGCCTTGACTAAGAAATCGATAAGTGGTATGCATCGAGAGGCAAACACTAATTCACTCACAGGACGTGTCCACACCATCAGCACAGAGACAATGTTCCTCTAAGCTGTCGCGTGAAAGCAGACCCTGCCGAGCAAACACCATGCGCTCTTCACCTAGACCGCAAGGTGATCTCTCGACCTTTCGAGCCGAGTTAGAGGACACCACCGCCTCGGCCTGTTGAGCAATGCGGTGTTGTCGACCTCGCAGGGTTGAAGCCTTTCTCTTCCCAACGCGTACAAAGATCGGGGAGCCTTCCACGAAGGAGCCTACCGAACGTCGGCGGATGCGACCACCCCCAATCATCTGTGGGACATACATGATGAACGAGTCAGAGCTACGAGGATGCAAGCACTCACGGTAATCATAGTGTCATCTTCACGTTTAGGGTCAGAGGCGTCACCCTCTGTACTGAAGAGAGAAAATGGCCGGTCACCGTCAATACGGAAATGGCCAAGAGGAGCGTTCATCGAGAAAGGGCCGCCTTGACCGAACAGAGACTCCGAAGTGGTTGAAGCTGAAGTCCTGCGGTTGCTCTGATCCATGATCGAGTCTCTCGAATACGACTGTTCATCATCCATAATAGAGTCGAAGGATCCTCGGCGTTTGACATGCTCGTACAAGTAATCAGAAGGTACGCTCTCGGGTGGGGATGCTGTGATTGATCTGAGCGGAAGGCAATAGTCATGCCTGGAATCGAGCATCTTATCTCCGAGAGTGGGGCGGTGTATGCGCATAGATATGTCACTCATTACCGAATCGACCGACCTATCTCGCCGATGACTAGGAGCCCATGATGAGCGGTTTCCGCCAGCGAATCTGTATGCAGGGTAGGCCTGAGCACCAGAGCAGATGTTCGATGCCGAGTCGATCCCCGGATGTACGCCGAAGCTCCGATTGTAAATGCTGACAGGTGGTGCAAGGGAAGCTGTCGAAATGACAGAATCTCGGTGGAATTGGCTTTTGAGCGGTCGTAGAATACGCGAAGCGCCAGGTGCCCGGAAGTAGAAGCTGGATGCGTCACTGTCAACGCGCTTGCGACGAGGACCGCGCCGGATGAAGGAGAACGTATCATCAACTGATGTTGACATTGTCACAAACGCGGACATATCAGCAGAAGCTGGTCTACTTTCATAGCCATATTCGAATGGGTCTTGGACGCCAGGGTTGATGACCATACCGTAGGAAGACACTGACGCGATGCTAATCATAGAATCCCGTGGCAGCTGATTGCGTTGCTGGTTGGATGATGGAGGAGGATAGAATGCCGGCCGATTTTCAACGAACTCGAATCCACGCCGTATTTCATCGAACGACTCTAAACCTTTGAAGCTAATTTGGGATGATGCGCGAGAGTGCGAACTGCAGGCATCAACTCGGGAGTCTTCGTGCATTGAGCATTTCGAACTTGAAACTGAATCGACTCGGTGGAGTGTGAATGAGCATGAGGGAGAGGGAGCGTTCATGACATGAGACACGGTTGATTGTTGGGTGAGGCCATTTTCTCGTGCAGAAGCCATAGAGAGCGAACGAGCATGAGCAGGAGGGGGAATGATGTCGGAGAGGGTTAACTGTGACCTTTCTGCCGGTTTTGCAGACAACGGAGACCCGCCGAACTTGAAATTGAGATCCAGCTCACCATAGGATGGCTTGGATGATGCAGAGGATCTTTGTGACAAGTCGTTAGATGACACAGTGCCCGTCAGCTTCCTGGATTGTACAATCTCTGGGCTGGGAAGAAGGGGTGATACGGGGGAGGAAGCTACCGCGTTGGGATCAGGAGACTCATCTGAAAGGCGGTGCCTGGATGTGAGGGCGGGAATCGGCGGCACAGGGGGAACGTCCTCATACGGCCCAAATTGGCCGAACCCTTCCAAATCGTACTTCGCGGGGGTACGGAAAGCATTCTCGAGCTGCTCCATGAAGCTGCGGCGGTGAGATCCAGCAGACTCACTTAGCCTTTTAAGCTCGGTAGTGAAGTCGAACGATCTCTTCGTATCATTTTCCTCCAATGACGATGACTCGCTTTCTTCGGGACCCTCTAGCTGTACATCGTCCATCCAAGGAACTGGAATCAGAGGCCTACTAGAATGCACGACCGACGTATGTGATGCGATGGGTGTGGGCAAGGGACACACTGGTGGAAGACCTGGTGGAGGAGGTCGACGTGTGAGAGCTGGAGGGGGAGATGTAAGCGTGTCTCCGGTGAGGATGACTTGGAGTTCGTTGGGAATGTCGGAGTCAGGGTCATCGAGATCCATCGACTGGCCAGGGTTCCGCGAGCTCATAGAACCCCCAAGCGTGCCAGCCAGTCCTAGATCTTTCTCTGCCTCCTTGGACATTGGCACTCCAGTGACATCGGGGTCAAAGCTCAATTCGGTTCCCTTGTTAGTACTCAAGGAGAGCGTTGACATCACCTTGCGGAAAGTCCTGCTAAGTGTGAAGTCATTTGGACTATCTGCAAGTACACCAACACTCTTCTTCTTGGTCATAGACCTAGACTTAGTTGAAGGTGGGTCCGTTGGTATACTGCAGGCGGTGGCCTGCGTTGGAGAACGTCTACGGGATAGGGACATAGGTGCCCCAGTAGCAGACCGCGGGGCTTTCTTCGACTTTGCCGGCCAGAAAGGCCGGGATACAAAAGAACGTTCGGGTCTTGTAGTGGGCTGGGGTAGGGACGCAACTACAGCTGAACTCACAGAGGTAGAAGAGGCGGACGGAGGAACCTGAGTTGAAACTGGCAAGGACCTGGGTGGTGAAACCAGCCATGGGGTAATCTGCTGACCGCAGCGCTGGGTATCACGGGTGTCTTCACAGTTCCGGGACTGTGGAAAAGGCCTAAGAGAAGTCAGAGAAGTCATATTCGGGTGCAGTGGGAGAGTCATCGATGAGCCCTTCTTGTAAGGACTACGCTTCGGGGATTCTGCCAGCAAGTTGGTGAAGCTAGGTGAGAAACGTAATGTACCATGGGGAGTGGTGGGTGTCGCCTCAAGATCAAGTCGACTAATGAGCGAGGCAAGCTCATTGGTGGCCGCGTCCAGAGCGGAAAGAACACCTACAGTCATGCAAATATCAGGCCAAAGCACTGTCAAATGTTCATCGTTCGCAACTCACCATCTGGATCATGCCGTATACTTCCGATTTGTTCCTTCCCAGTCATTTGGTCGGACGCAGGTCGAAGCCTTGTTTGTCTGCGTGGCGTTGCTATTGACTCGTTCTCTGGGGTAATGTATCCATATACCGAGGTATCCTCGGCCGCAAGGATAGGCCTTGGAACTGACGATGCTGACCTCGATGTTACTGGCCGTGACGTATGTTCGGGGGACATGTCTACGATAGCACCTCGAGTGTGCACTTCATTAGAACTACCCTGTGTCTCGACAGTTCGTTCGACGATGCGTTCATGATGACGGGCCACTTTAACGGTTTCCAGGCGCTCCTCCACCCACTTGACGGGAGCTGAGCTTGAAGAAGAGACGCGTGATTTTGTGGACGTAGGCTTCAGGGAAGAGGCTGCGGATACAGTTGAAGAGGAGCGACCGCGGTGATCATGAGAGGGCGCATTGTCACAACCTGCACTAATTTGACCGGCTGACCCTGCCGATGAGCTGCGCAATGTGCCAAAACGGAAACCAGAAGGGAATCCGAGACCCAAGACCCCATGCTTTCGTACTGTGGAAGACTGGGTGGGGGGTGCATTGACGTTGGTAGGCGCATTCGATTCTAGGCTGCTGCCAGAAAGCCGCAAAGTCATCTGATCCCTACCCGAGTCCGATATCCGTTTCTCTGTCTTCTTGTTCTTTTTCGTGTCCGTAGGTTGTTTACGCTTCTTCACTGGTGGCATAGTGATCGTGGTATCCTTCTCAATGGATTTTCCGTTGGTCCAATTGGCCAATCGAGCCACGGAACGCATGGAACGCATCGCACGTATGGCGATGGAACCAGTCGTTGCGTTAGGGGGCCCAAGAAGGGGAGGCTCATGCATCTCCTCTGGAATAGGACAGGACACATTTGGGACATGGGAAGCATCTTGGAGAGGTGACTCCGACGCCGAAGCGGACCGAACCTGCGCCGGGCGCTCTGCGGTTTTAGAAGGGGCACCGAGGATGACGCGTGAATCTACAGAATTGAAGCGTGTTCGGGATGCTAAAGTTTCCGTGGGAGCTCCGGAAGCTGGTCAAGTTGTATCGTGAACACTCCAGCCGACAGTAATGCTAGAGATACATACGATTCATTCGTGAATTCTCTTTTCCGATTATTTTCATATCTTTAGAGTCTTTACGCCCTCGGCCAATGCTCCACCACTTCTCCTTGTCTTCATTCTTCAGTCCGACTGCTTGAATCGGGTCTTTGGAAGAGTTTGTCACCTCGGCCAAAGTTCCCCACTTCAAGCCGCTCAGAGCGGCGCGGCTTTTTTTCTTCTTCACCATGAGTACCTCGCCAACTTCGGACTGAGCGGTGGGGTCCACATAGATCTCAAAACCACTCTTGGCCATGGACGCGGTGGCATTGCTTCCCCCTACACGACGTACAACATCAGAGAGATCGCTATTCTCAGATGTCTTGCTGCGTTTCCCGGTGACAAGAAGCCCTAATTTTGATTTCTTCGGAACAAGGCGCCTTCTAGGAACTTGATTATCTTCTTTCGGAGCAAGGTGTGTCAGGGCAGAGACGGGTGTCAACGGTGAGCTGGTGATAGATGTATCGAGGAAAGGGTCTCCCAAGCCTGGTGCAGCGCCCGCGGCCATGGGAACCGCAGAAATTAGACGGATCGTAGGCACAGACTCGGGGTGGGGTGGGGTCCCAACGGGTGGGGACAGCGTTCGGACTTGATCTTGTGATTGTGCATGGGCTCGTAAAGGCATGGTGCTGCGCATGGCTTCGGATACTGATGGTAGGTGGGTGATTGCGTACAAAACGTGATTGGATGAGGCGTCAAGATTCGTTAATAAAACACAGGCGAAAGTTGAAGAGTGTGAGCGTGAGATTGGGGCGCTGCTGACTCGGTAAGGAGGAATCTGATAATAAACAGTCGTTGCAGATAAAAGTGAGTGAGATGCAAAAGAAATGCGTCAGCGGATACGAGGAGTGGAAATGCTATATGCTAATGGTAATTGAAGAGCGTGTGATTGGGCCAGCTTGTTTGTCGGCTGGCTCGTTGGTTAGCAAGGCCGCACTAGGCGGAGCGGAGGAAATCAACCCAAGAGAGAGGAGGCCAAGAAGAGAGCGAGCGAGCAAGACAGACGATGCTGTTCGCCGAACGACGAAAGCCAACTTGCAACTTGCTCGATTTGGACATACTCCGAGTGTCAAATACGCGCATACAACACGCCCATCACGTGATCGCGAAAGTGAGGCCGGAAATATCAAATCGGCTGATGGCTGTGTGATAAGAGCACATCCAATGGAAGCAGTCGGCGTTATTCGGTACAGAGGTTCATGATCCGACGGGATACGCGCATGAATTATGCGGGGTTCTCCATCTGTAACCGGACGATGGGAGGAGGTCTACGCCGGAAGTCGGAGGCCGGGGTGAGGTGGTGCGGGATCACAGTGTACTTACTGGTCAGAGCTTGGCGGCCGAAGTCGTCTGCCAAGAATAAGTTGGCTCTCCCTAATCGAGCGTGCTCAGCTGTCACTCCCTGCCCGTTATGCTCGACTCGTATAATACTAGTATATGCGCGCCCCTCACATATAAAACCGGCCGTGCTGACCCACATCATTTCAACTCGGTTTTTCTTCTGCCCATCTTCTTCTCACGACTGTGAATACGCGCTAAGCAATTCTATCTGAGTAAGCCAGATCATTCTAACGTCCTTCCCGTGAGTAAAGTACGAAGCGTCCGAATATGATTTCCTAATCCGTCTGCACTAGATTCCCGTAAGTTATGACCTTTATAGAACTTGCACTTCGGCCGCCTATCTGTTCACGATGTCATGGCTTTGCTTCCCCTGTGTTCCCAAAAGGCGACCTCATCCCGTGGAGCCAGCTGAAACAGCGTCGAACGCACCGAGTTTGATTCAGTCACCAACATTGTGCGTATATGTTCAAAATAGCCCTAACAGGAACAGTAAGCGTGTGTCTAGGATGCCCGGTCAACCTCTGTCGCCGAGCCCCACCCCCTAGTGCGTCTGCTTCTTTTCGATTCATGGACGACGAAAGTGCTGACATGCTTCTTTGGGACGTCTCTCACCGACATCGTTCTGGCTCGCATATGTACTCAAGCGATCACAACGGGAACCACCATGATCATGCTCACCACCATTCTCGCTCCAGTTCGCTGATGCCGAGCCCGGTTCAGTGTGTTCCTTCTTCGGTCTATCTGGGTAAATATGTCATAGTTTATTAATAGGTCGCCATCCTATTTGTCACATGGTGGCCCCGCACCAATGTGAGTCGACATTCCGATTATCATAGTTGTGCTTAGTAAACGTATGTTCTCGTCTTTAGGGAACATGGCCATCATTCTCACTCCAACGATTATCATAACCACCACCATCAGCATCACCACTCGCGTCCGAGTTCCCGTTCCTACAGCCACTCGAATAGCAGAAATGGGAGTCATAACGCGACCCCAGCTCCCCCGTTACTTATTTCGCGTGCGTACCCCTTACGTGATCCTCGTACGCCAGAGTCTGATGCGAGCACAGAAAACTCGGAACCAATAGGGCCCTACGTGTCCGTGCCACCACATTCCTATCATGGGGCGGATTACCAGCCGCCATACGCATCACAGCCCGCATATGGGCATACACCTGGCCCTGCAGCCGCATCCACTCCGATGCCATCGTCATCGCCAATGCCAACCGGAGCACCGTATGGCACCACTTCACCACAATATCCCCCCGCCACTGGTGCGCCATTTGACGCACCCGTACAGAGCCGCGCGCTTGCTGTATCTCAAAACCCGCGCGGGCGCAAACCGCTTGTATCACAAGAAATGGACGCACCGGACCCGATGCGTCATAATCAACTTCAGCACCACCCACTATTTCGTCATTCACGCTGCACGGGGAGACGAAAGGCAGTTTGCGTGCGCCCCCGTCTTAGTTAAGCTCGTTCGATAAACGCTGAACAAAGTTACAGGTGGGGATCAACTACACTGGACAAAGGAATTCACTGCAGGGATGCGTGGATGACGCACGAAACATATATCAGTTTCTTCTGGGTTTGTCTCTGCTGTCTTCTCAATGCTGTTGGGTGATTAACGTCATTGAGGAACAGAACATCAATATTCACATTCTAACATTGTCGTCCTCACCGACGACAACGCAAATCCGCGCTCGCAGCCCACGCGAAAGAATATCCTGAACTCGATACGGTGGCTTGTAGAGGACGCGCGTGCCGACGACGCTTTATTCTTTCATTGTGAGTGGGCCGAAACGCCGAATGTGCTAAGACGCTGATTTTGCTGCAGATTCGGGACACGGTGGAAGGACACGTGACACGGACGGCGATGAGTTGGATGGATGGGACGAAGGTGACGTAGTTCGGCTTTCAATCTCAGTCGCAAGCCTGAGCGTAGACGACAGTCATCTTCCCCGTTGACTTCCAGAAAACGGGTATCATTACTGACGATGTGATTATCTCCTGTGTCTTACTTCCTGTGCTATGTACGCGCGACTGACATTGCCCCCTTCAAGGTATTACATGACAGCTTGGTACGTGAAAAGTTTAGTTGGATCATCCGACTCTTAGCATTCACGTGCACAGGTAAAACCCCTACCGCCGGGCTGTCGATTAACTGTACGTCATTCTCACGCCGAATCTTCTCTAATTGACTGATCCCTGTAGGCTGTATTTGATGTAAGCGGTCATACTCTTACCATGAGCCTGGTCAGTACTTATTCAGTATACAGTCCTGCCATTCCGGCTCGATTCTAGGTGAGAATCGCCCCCTTTAGCAGAACTATAGCTGACGACGAGAAGATCTTGTCTTTGAGGTACTGTATGCGATGCTGTGCGCGGATGATGCACTCTATATTGAACGGGTCATAGTTCCACTCTAATGGGCAATTGAAGTCGAGCCCGGTTTCTCACGCATTTATGCAGGCAAAGAACTCGCCAGCTGATGTGGTACGCTCAGAGCTGGCTTGGTTAGGAAGACAAGGAGTTCTGAACAGAAAACCTCCAGGTCTGCTTTAGTGGCTGCAAGGATTCTCAAACGAGCGCCGACGTCGTCCAAGGAGGCGTCGCTGTGGGTGCTATGAGTTATGTGAGTGGCTTCCTAAAGTGTGAAATCCGAATCCGACACCACTGACCCTCCATGACCGTAGGCTTTTCTAAAGGTTATAAGTGTGTAGCCCCGATTTTGCCGCCATTTCGTGCGATTGAATTGTGTTCAGAGCGCAACCCTCACATAACCTACATCGATTTACTGCGTGGCGTACGGTGCGTACCAACGGTTTCGGCACCACTCCGTATTGTGTTCACGCCAGCCGGTTCGCATAGCGAAATCCTCAGGAAGAAGTACAGCCAAAGGCCGCAATTATCAGCTACACACAAAGTTGTAAGTCACGTCACAGACTGGTTTCTCTGTTGATATTCAACCTCCCATCTTCTCAGGATAAAAACCTGCAATTCATCATGTAACCGGGCGATGATAGAGTTATACCAGGGTGTCATGGTGATTATTCTTAATTAGGATTGTGGTCTCTGGCAATCTCTGCCTTTTAGTTATCAAAAATTTCTTGATGTAGAAGGGGATCTTGTTCCGACAAATGACCCACAGGAGAAATCGACAAATGGGAGCTCTAATAAGCATCGCTGCATGATCAGTGGGAGCCGAGAAATAAATCAATTGGAGATACTCAATCGTTGGCGGGTGTCGAACCCCGCTCTCGAGTGGTTGATGTAACCATTCATGTGTGGAGGCAAAACATATATATACTTCGTCATAATTAACTCCCTGGCGGGGAGTCGAACCCCGCTCTCGCGCGGTCAGAGAAATGACAGGCGCGTGTACTAATCCGATATACTACCAGGGACTGATGTTTCAGTGTAACTTTTACCATCTGAGCTAGGACCATGGACAAATACATGTGTGAACGCACAAGTACATTTAAACTGAACATCCCATCGTAGTTGCGACTTGGTATCTTTGGCTAGATGTGAACGGAGGTCTCTCTGAGGCACAGTACCGACAAGGGCGAAACAGTTCGTGGCGATGAATTGCCTTCCTGAAAACCTGAACTCTGGTCCACTTGTGGGCATTTCACAATTCAGTTCTCGGAACCTGGCCAATCAGATTGCGGCGTTTTTCAAACAATTGTAAAATTCCCGCAGTGCATCACTAGTGCATCGATGGGTCTTTCGTATTAAGCCAGAGGACACGGGGCCGAATCAAAACGTGACCGCGTGTGGCACGCGTTGGTACGCGTTTTCTTCCTTTCACGGCTTGCAACTTCTCATTGTCAAAAGGCCCTCGTCACGGCACAGGCTCAGGCTCATCATAGCACTTGCTCAAGAATCCAATCCTCGATGCAGTCAAACCTTCGCTATCCGAAAGTCAATGGTGCTTGACATTCTTCCTATACTTCTCACTGCTCCATCTGCTAACTGTGGTTTCATGCGTTATCTCAAAGGCTATCGGCTGATACAGCAAGTCGGTGGTGGCGGCTTCTCCACGTGCGTTCGTTCAGAAGGCGAAATGGGGGTTCAAAGTTCGATGATGTTCTACCTCCCAGGGTATTTCAAGCTGTCAATACCCAGGACCATCGCGTCGCCGCCTGCAAGGTGGTCGCACTAACGCCAAAGACGACCCAAGCCGACCGCAAGTCGATAGACAAAGAGATGCGCGTCCACGCCGCACTTAAGCATGCGAATGTCCTCGAGTTTCTGACTGCGGTCATCGTGGAGCTAGGCACGGAGTCGCCATACGTCCCAGCAATCTATATGCTCCTCGAGTTCGCGGCCGGCGGCGATCTCTTTGACAAGATCGGTGCGCTCACAATCGATCTACGTCCGGCATGATATTGACTGACGAAATCACCAAAGCTCCTGACGTTGGAGTAGGCGAAGAAGTAGCACACTTGTATTTTGGCGAACTCCTCTCCGGCTTGGTAACGCTTCGAGTGCCACTCTCTGTGTGCTCGGCAAGACGATTGCTGACTTCTACCCCGGAAACGCTACTCAGATCTATGTTCATTCAGAGGGCGTCTGTCATCGGGATCTCAAGCCCGAAAACCTTCTTCTTGATGCCGCAGGAACTCTCAAGATATCCGATTTTGGTCTTTGCTCGGTTTACAAGTTGAAAGAGTCAGGTCGGACACGATCGCTCACCGAAAGATGCGGTAGTCTACCATATGTCGCGCCAGAAGTGTGTTTCTGCAATGATCTTGTCGTACATCAACTCCTGATCCAAGAGTACAGCTTAACATAGAAAAAGCTTATGCTGCAGAGCCTATTGATGCTTGGGGAGTCGGCGTCATCCTTTTTACCATGGTTGCTGGGAGTACGTATGACCTTCTACTGTCAGGGAGCAGTGATATCTCATCCAACCTCGAAGATACTCCTTGGGACGAGCCAACAGAACGCAGCTACGAGTTCAGCCGTTATGTTGCAGGCTCATTCATCGATGACGCTCCGTGGAACCGAATACCTGCGCCTGTGTTCTGTTCGTCGCCCATATTTATACCTTTGCTTACTTCGCTCACGTATCCTTGGGTAGCTTTAATCACAGGATTACTCACCATCAATCCGCAGGATCGCATGACCCTTGCGAATGCAGCTCAGCACCCTTGGGTCGTTCCGTATGTTCGACAATGTGCCTCCAGACGTCATCTCGGTGTTTATCTTCTGTTCACAGACAAAGCCAGCTGGCTTCCCAAGGTCCTGTAGCCTTGGCGGAGAAACTTACCCAGTCTCTCCGTGAAACAGGCGATCTGGAACTTGTGCAGATGGATCTCCAGTCGTACGTTGTTACGGCCAGACACGTGTATGTATATCTCAATCCAAGCGCCACAGAGAATCAGCCACACCCCGGGACGATGACGAAATCATGCTTTCGGCCACTCGGGGCTCTCAATTTACCCAATCGCTCATGCTCTTCGTTCGTCTATTCCATTTCTTGAGACACAGACCACAATCGTTCCCTCTCACAACGCCATAGTCGCAGACACAGGGTGGCACGCGCTACACGCCGAACCTGACGCGTTTCTGGGCGTCCGTAGTGCCCTCAGAACTATTAGCCGCCATCGAAGGTGCACTTGAAGCGCAGGATATCCGCGCCGTGCGAGCAGTAGATGGGCCATATGGCGAGTTACGTTGCCGTATCGGCAAGTTGGACCACCGTCGTGTGCCATACAAAGGTTGGGTGAGCGTCGAACCTTTCTCCACCACGGACAGGAGCGCGCGTAGCTTCTGTCTTATGCAACGTGATGAGGTAATTATCACATTCACCTGCACCTACATCATGTACTGACGGCCATGTCAACCATGGAAGGGCGATCCCATATCGTGGCGGAGAATGTTCAGGATCATTGTGCGATCACCGCAAGTCGCACCATACGTCCTCCGTTGCGGGACCGTGAGCGGATCTACGTCACCAACATAAGACAACCAATTTAGCTGTGCGCTGTCTTTCTACGTCGAGTCTTCTAATCATCTTTGGTCAACAATAGAGGTATTTTTTGGATGCTAACATATCCGCCACATATAATACAAGATCATTGGTCATTATCCTTTAATACCTGGTACCACGAACAGTGTTGACAGCCATTGCATGACTGATTTTTGCAAGATCCTCGGCTGTTAGCTCGAAGTTAGCTGCCGCACAATTCTCGAGAGTGCGTTTGGCATTTCTATATACACGTCACAATGTCAAAATGTGGTGACACAGTGCCCCTGGGACTCACGAGCTGCCTGGGATGGGTATGACCTTGGGCCCTAAAGATGCTACCCATGCTATGCACAGCTGCGCTGCAGTAATGCCTTTGTCGAAGGCGATGGCTTCGAGTGCTGAGACCAGTGCGAGGTTGTGATTGAAGTTCTATGAGAGCGATTCTGTAAAATATCGCGCGAAAGCAGCGGATACTGCGGCTCACATCTCTCTGGAACCGACTAAACTGGCGTAGCAAGTTGCCCGCTAGGGTTGTGTTAGCAACTTGCTATGCGATACAGCGGTAACCACGTACGTTCAAGGTCCTCGTAAGACCTCCATTTCCCGGTTAGGAAGCCATGACCGAGAGGCCTAGGATAGGATGAGTATGGGACAAATGAGTTGAGTCTCTAAGAGTACGCACGAGTACGCGATGACAGCGATGCCGAGCTCTTCACAGGTCGATATAACTGCAACGCAGGAATGAGGGCAAGGGGTTAATGACAAATGAGATGCCACCGACCGTCTTTCGTCTCCTGCGTGTAGCTCCACGGGCTAACTTCGATTTCGACTGCAGCGATAGGATGTCCCTGAGAAGCGGTATCAATGAAAGATTCTTAAGGAGAGTGGCGTGTTCGCTCACACTGTGCGCCTGACGGACGTGAACCGCCCGGACTTCGGAAAGGCCAATATGGTCAAATTTGCCTTGGGCAATGAACTTGGCCATGATGCGGGTGCTCTGATCGAGGGGAACGCCATGAATAATACGTGCAGGTTCAAACAAGTCGAGTTTCTTGGTCCCGCGGAGCTTGGCGAGGATAAAATCGACCTTGCGTTCAAGTGCTGCCTCCCTGCAGCTTACATCTGAACATCATTTACACCAGTGGGTAGTAGGGCACGCACAGGTCACCATATGGATTGAATGACACGCCGCACTGTACACGTTTTCCGCGTCAAGACACTTACACACACTCAAAAAGCGAAAAAGTTACCTTTACGGAGAGGAACGCCTTGTCTGTGTAGGCAGGATATCGCTCAAAGAAGCGCGCGAGAAGCTCGAGGTTGGCACTCGGCGGATTGAGCCCATAGAATTCGCCTGTTCGTTTCGAATGGGGTCGTTGGTGTAGCCGAATGAAACAGAACCGTTCACATACGCACCGCTGTTGAGGAACATTTTTGTACCCGGGGGGAGGTTATCCATTCCAGCCTTCAATGACGCGAATGCTTCTTCGTCAGAGACGACTGGATCACGGAAACTATGCAAGACACATCGATGCTGGGATAGAATGCGACGGAGAGAGGTGCGCACGTCATCATCATTAAACCATGCTATGGTAGCCATCGAACGAGAGGTCAGTGTTGGGATAGGGAAGGAACCTGTGGAGATACACTCACGCCAATCTTTCCAACAGTGACGTCTGAGGCGGTACCTCCGAGTTGAGCAGCTTGAGTTGACATGACTGGCTTAGAGGGTTGAACAAATTCTTGAATTTCTGCTAGGGATGATAATGGAGGAGAGATGTAGCCAAGGCAAGGATGGGTAAATCATCATCACGATCTTTATTGATTGCTTCAGGTGAAGAGCAATAAGCAGCGTACCCACCGATATCACCGCCCTACGTAAGCCATCGGCATCACATTGATGTTGATTAAGGTATCCAGTTTATGGAATCGTGAGAGTACAGTACAAATGCGTATGTAACCATGAAGCGAAAAAATGCCCGCGTCTCTTAGATCGTGTAAAAAGAGATATAAAAAAGGAATGCGACAAAAGTTAACCTGCAAGTCATGTCTTGAAGACGATAATCAGGATCAACAGTACGAAGATGAGCAGCGCAATGGTCAAAGCTGATCCTACGTTGCACCATCAGCTGCATCCAGAACTTTCAACATGCCTCCCACTCACCGTGCTCCCTTGCGCCATTAGCAACGCGTCCAAGTTGTTGACGAGCTCGGCCCAGGCGATTTCCAGTATCATCGAGGTCATAATCCAACTCTTCCAGCAAGCCTGTGTGTACGTCAAGCTCGTCGTTGATCTGCATTGATATGTCACGCTGACGCGTAATGGAGTGTGAAAGAGAATCCAGATGCATGTCCTGGTCTGTAGTCCACGACTTCGTTGTTGAAGTGATAATCGCCCTAACAAACAGGCACGACACGCACCATCCATCAGGCGTTGCTGTTCCTGCAACATAATGACAGGGTCCCTTCCGGCCTCCGGGTCGTCCGTATAAGGCGTGAACACCTGCTTGTTGACAGCGGGCCAAGTGTTCTGGAGCTTCTCTTCGCCTGGGGGACTGACCTCTTGCGTCGCGGTTGGCTCGGAAAGAGGCTCAATGACCGCGTCCGACCCCACCATACCGCGCATGCGGACATGTTGATTTCGTAGAAGTGCAACGGCTTCGCTATGCTCCCCAGACGACTCGAGTTCTATAATCCCCGACCGCAGCTGGGCGAGATTGCGGGTGATCTGCGGGAGGTGCAGGGAGCTGTTCGTGCCATCTGCGGTGACAGCGGGTGATAGTGACAGTAACCTCTGACGCTCTAGTAAAAGCGACAGTGTCTGTGTTGATAGAGCTGTGAGCTTGGCCAGCGACATTCTGGTTTTCTGCGTCAGTACAGTACAAGGATGGGACCGCGACACACAAGTCTGCATAATGCATAACGTAAGCTCTGCCACGTGATTGGCTCTCTTACCCTTCTTCCGTCTGACCTCCCGTCCGTCGTGGCGACCATGTATTTTGATCTGAACGTCCCAGTTTCGTTACCCTCGGGAAGCTCTGTGGCACAATTAAACAAAGGAAAGGGAAAACAGGTTCAGCCTTCCCACTCGCCTCTATTTCCACCAGCTCAACTCGCAACTATCGAGGCGCGTGTAGATCTTCTCGTGCACCGTGCGTCTCTCTCTAGCTGCCATATCCAGTGACATACTAAGCGGCCTACCAGTGGGTTACTCCGTGCTTGCTTTCAATCAGCACATAAAAACGAAGGTTGAACCGAAAACCTTTGTCAACGCGCTGGATCCCTTGCTCCGCCAGTTGAAGAAGCGACCCGGGGTCGTATATCTGAAGCGACTTACGATTATTCTCGACGAGGACAGCGAGAAAGGTTTCGGGCTCGTGCGCTCGTACTTTTACGATCGTCTCAGTCGCGTCGCTGACGCAGGGCTCTGCAGACAAACGCGCAATCCAATTTATTTAGTCCTTACGACATCATCGCACTTGCACCAAGCACCGAGGGTAGCTTCTCGCTTGCATGCCTAACACATACACAGCCTTCCCCACTCTCTGCACATGTCATCTCAGTGCCCCTCGACGTCCCTCGTCTCCCATTTCGTATGAAGCATACCATGGTGCGCACGGCATTACGCAACGGCGCAGTCTTTGAGATCCCATATGCGAGTGCACTTGATGGTACCTCGAAACGCAACTGGTGGGCGACGGCACGTGAGGTCGTTCGTGTGACAAAAGGAAAGGGTGTCATCGTGACAGGTGGCAGTATGGACGTTACCGATCTGCGTGCTCCTAAAGACATCGGAAACTTGTGCGTATAAACCTTTGGCTGTTGGCTGTGTGTCGCTGCTAATCGAGAGCATAAGGGTGACATTCCTTGGTCTTGCCCAAAATGAGGCCCATGGTGCCGCTACTACCACCCCCAAATCTCTCGTTCTTCGTGCGCGTGCGTGTTTTCTCTTTGTTCGCCCCTCTCGCTCTTGCAGGTTCTTTACGACGTGGTGGATTCTCAGAAACCCGTAAAACTTATCGCGCGGTATTCTCAGAGCCGATAGTGGTTATGCCAGGCACTTCAACTGTTCAACCAGCTGGGGCCAGCGATTCCTTAGAAACCAAGCCTTCGACGCCTCCAGCATCTACTGCAGCAGAAACACAGAAACAAATAAATGGACGACAATCCAAGCGCTCTCGTGACAGTGCGGAACCAGCTGACAGTAGTACTATGGGGAGTGTACGGAAGAAGAGGAAAGGTAAAAAGTCTGAGGCTGGATAGTTTGTCGTCCGTGTATACACGTTACATAATCGAGATCAAACGCGTGGGGCACCTCATGGTCTGGTCTGTGAAGGTCTGAAGAGAGCATACATCCCTTAAGCTCATCCAAGTTCAGCGCTCAGCACCGAGACGAAAACAATCGATTGCTGGACCCTGCCAACTTGTTGATGCTCGTTCCACCGCAAGTTGTCATATCCACCGAGCAATATCTGTCCGACTACATATCGCCACTCACCCCCCACTGATGTCGAAACTTCATCCTCAGCTGCATTACGACGCGCGATCTCTGGTTAACGTGAGTTCACCGCGTCCTTCTGTACGGTGCGACCCGCCCTCTCACTTGCATTCTGTAGGCCCTTGCGCCTTCCAAGAAGAAACTGCAAGCACGCCATGCTCTTCGTGACCGCCTTCGTGAAATCATTCAATCTGGCATGGGAGACGAATTTGATGTCGAGGATATCAGCATGCTGAACTATGCTGAGGACTTGGACATTGCACCTCTGGACCTAATGATCGTAGTATGTGCAGCGATGCTTCTCACCTTGGGACTGCACCCTGCTAACGGTGTTCCCTCGCACGCTTATCTCACGTCGGACATACTATGGCGTCGCGTTCACCTCATTAGGACCACAGTCGCCCTGCCGGGCTCCCTCCTAGTACAGACCTCAGCAACCTCCCCGATGTCTATTATCCTAAGTAACCTGTCCCCATTCTGCACATGATACGTCGTCATAGCTCACGTGTGGCAGCCGTCTAGCTTCATTCTTACAAGACTACGGTTTTGACGGCGTCATCCCATCTGCTGACGTCCAGCGGCGGGATAACATACAAGGGAGTGGGAAGCGCGGTGACCCTCCACCTCGCGCGGAAGGTGGTGCGTGTCGATGGCCGCGGTACAGGCGACACCCCAAGCCAGAGATTGTCTATCCCGCTGTTCTCGAAGCGACGAGTCCGGAACAATTCAGATTGTCTCTTCCTTGTCCCACAATCCACCACACGCACAATCTCTTGCACTTATACGGTCGCAGAAACCCACATTTACATCTAATGATCAGCCTGACCTATGTCTGGATGCGTTCATGGGATATAAAAGAGATCAACCCCCAAACCCTATGTCTTCTCCTCATCAGATTTTTCCAGGTTCAGCATGCCTTTACTTTCCCGAATTCCGACTTCTCTGACCCAAGCACAGGAAGAGGAGGCATCAAGACTCATAGACGCAGGACGCTCGACTTCAGTATCAGCCGAGCAGGCACAAACCAGTGCGCATTACACAACCACCGTATGGATGCAATTCGACGCCAGGGAAGGTTCAAACCAGCCTGTTCTGCTCGATATTTCTTATGCTTTATATCCGTCCTCATACCCTATCAGTGACTTTTCACCAGTCCTTCTACGGTTTTTAAGGTGGGGAGCCTTAGCAGCAGAAATAATCGTTACGGCCGGTTGATAAACGGTGCCAAAGATGGATCGTATCTAAAAAGTACCATCAAATACGCACGGGCGGAGGAGAAAAATGGCCTATTCTTCGCATCAACCATCCGAACATTCTTGAAGGAAGGTTTGCTGGCGAGATAAGGACTTTCGATGAGACAAGGTTACCGTGGTCTCACCACCAGCTCATCGTCCCTGATCCGTTCGTCCCAACCCATGTGTGTCACTTCTACGTTTACTTCTGAAAGTTGACGAGTACCCAGAATCACGCGTTCAATGTACACCGGAGCACCCTGCACTACCTCTCCGTGCTAGCTGAAACCTGTGCATCGCTTTTGCGGACGGCTCGCCCCCTGCATACTATATTTGGTCCTTACTACCGACCAGAGATACTTGCCGAACAGTGCCATCGCAGTCCTTCACCGTCCCCGGCTCAACTCAACGTAACCAGGTTACCGATCGGAATTCGCATGGAGCGTCGACGCTACTTTTCGAACCTACCCTTGCGGGAAGAGCTGATGAAGTTGTACCGTGTGCGTCCCGTACTTTCCGGCTGGAACCAGAAACATTGTACGCCTATCCTAACTGCGGCTGGCAACGCCCAGACGACCGTCCCGCGTCAGCGGGTCCGTGAGATGCGCCAACAAACGGTGGCTAAAGTAGCGAGTTGCATTCAGGACCATTTCTGCCGTGAGTATCGTGTTGAGGTATTTGGGAGTACGCAGTATGGTGTCGATGGACAAACTAGTGATCTCGATATGGTTGTCATTGTAGGCATCTCTTCTAATGCCTCATCCTCCGAGTGAGTGAAAGTGTTACAGGATCTCGATAGAATGACGGGATTCGCTCCTAATGTGGATCTCGATTCATTACCTCGTACGCCCTTTTCACTCTTCATCCTATAGTGCTTTCACTGACGTGTAATAGAGATTTACAAAATTAGGTGCGCTGTATATAACAAGAGCGACTGACTTCACCTTACAGTGTCTTCAGTGAGGTGAGCAATGTCCTCCAACGGTCTGGCTTCAAGATCCTCAAGAAGATTCCCCACGCGAGCGTACCTATAGGTATCATCCCATAACTCATCCATTCACGGCCGTAGCTGATCACCATCGTTTCAAGTGAAGTTCAAAGATCTTGACACTGGCATCCAATGCGATTTGAACATAAACGATCAGCTGGGCTCTATGAATACGTCCCTTATCCGTCATTATTGCGACACCTTACCAGTACTTCGGCCGCTACTTCTTGCTATCAAGCGTTGGGCACGTCCGCTTGGTTATAACAGCCCAGCAGGCGCTCCCGGGATGCCAATCACATTTAGTAGCTATACGCTCACAATTATGACACTCGGGCTCTTACAGGTTATGTGCATTGCCTGCTTGCCATGAGCATGAGTCTCTTACTAACTTCGCTTAGACAAGGGGTTTTGTGCCGAATTTACAAGAAGGTACCGAACTTCAGGAAGGCAGGACATTCTGGCTGCGTACGAAGACGCAGGAAAGGATCCGCTGCGATGCACGATGGAAGAAATTACCTGATTGGGTACCTCCTGCGATGGAAGTTGAACAGGCGTTGCAAGACTGGTTTCAGTAAGAGCCGTTGCTTTCTAGGCTACCGAGCGTCCGTCTGACTAAGACCACAAGGTATTGGGGCCATGAGCATGATTACAGGAACAACTTGATAAGCGTTCGATGGGGTGGTGTTGTTCCTCGCGAAGTTCCTTGCAACAGGAAAGAGTCAGAAACCCTAAGGGATGGTCCATTCAGCGATTTTCGACAGTCTCCGAACGAGAAAGGTGCAGCAGGGAAGTCACCATCGAAGAACAAGCAAGGGAAGGAAAATATCCCGTCGGAGGCGGGCGTTGAGGTATTGGAAGGGCAAAAAGGTCAGGCATATCAAGTCTCTGAGGCAACGGATACTCGCATCAATCGACAACCAGTAACGGGTGGTGGGGGTGATGAGGATGAAGTGGCGGAGGATAAGGTCAACGACTCGGGCTCCGAAACTGAGCAAGACCCTGCAGAAGATGAAGACGAGTTCGGGTTGGGACAGGAAGCGGACGATGAGGCACAGCCGTCTCGATGGCAGTCCGACATCCTTTGTGTGGTTGACCCGTTTGTTCGGGCAAAGGTATAGCTTGCCTCATATTTGGGACACTCACACATCCATACCTATCTGACTGATGCACCGTTTCTAATCACAGAACATCGCCGGGCCCATCAGACCGCACATCATCGTGCGCTTTCGGGAAGACTGCCAGCGTGTCGTCATGCGACTCCGCATGGGGGGGAATCTTGATTCCCTTTTGCGCCTCGACCCGCGCAATCGCCCTCCGTCACCTCCGCCATTATCGCATCCAGGGCGAAGGCAGCCCCGTCGAGGTACTGGTATTCAAGATGGCAGCAGGGGTAGGAATCGGAACCAGCCTGCTCGAGGTTCATCTCGTGGCGGCGCGCCCACGACTACGGAAGGGGTGCATAATGTACACATAAATGGCCTAGGGGTATGAAGTCGTTGTAAAACTCTACTAGGTTGCAAGCACTCAACGATGACTTGGATGACGAACACGAACAATGGTTTATCGAACCGTGGCCGAGAGACAAGGGAAGCAATGCAGGAGGGGTAGATAGTGATTGAATCGACGACGTACGATCTGCACGAGTGTTACTATAGTCTGGCCTGGCTCTCATGCCCCAGAGTGTGGGGGGAACGGAACGATCACAGATTGAATTTACAGACGCTGACAGACACCGCAATCTCGCGGAAATACAGCGCCGAGTGTCAGAGGTAGGCGGCTAAGCTCCATCCAAGCATAGAACAAGGTTCAACCAGACCCCGGTCCCCTGGCGTCCGCTGAACATGGGTGATCCCAACAGCACAGCAAGTCTCGGATTGGATTGATATCCAGGTGGATTCAACTCCCTGCAAGCGCGGGTGAGCATCAAACATCAAGCGCATGTTCCGAAATGCCCCGCTGTGAGATGTACGAGTTGCTTGTCTCCGGGGGCTTTAATTTCGGGAACCAAAAGTAGATTCGGTAGTGTAAATGGAGACAGAGAGGGTCGGGGAGAAGGGTGGGTACATACACGGATCACAGCGAAGTCACGGGCGTCGGGAGATCATGTCACCTTAACCTTGGCTGCGAAATTGATTCAGCTTTTGTCGGAAATCGATGAATCTCTCTTAACTACTGTCGTCGACGGCAAGTGTCCCTGACGAGATCATTCCCCGTCAAAATGTCGTGGAAACTCGGCACATCAAAGAGTGCGTACCTTTGATCACATATCTCCTCGTCCCCTCGTCCCCCTGGCCCTCTCTGACGCCCATCTTTTTTCGCTGCGTATCCATCTACTTCGATACCGCCCTTACTAGAAAACAAGGAGAACAACCACAGGGATCTCGGTCCACCCTCTCGCTCTCTCACCCCCGTACCGATCCCTTCTCGCTCAACGACGCCGATGCCGACCCAAATCGCCCACCAACCCAGCTTTCGGTCAGGTACCCTCACAATTCGCATCTTCTCAGGTG
>Ga0137397_10000260_pt1 | contig 35971 bp, 46 predicted proteins | sample czorhiz116metaG_FD_106658 | JGI IMG/M metagenome (GOLD analysis project Ga0137397, IMG submission 106658) | Vadose zone soil microbial communities from Angelo Coast Range Reserve, California, USA - czorhiz1.16 metaG | ecosystem: Environmental > Terrestrial > Soil > Vadose zone | place: USA... | reverse complement strand
GCGAAGCAGGAAGCGTAGTGGGGGAATCCAGTCCGTCGATCCTACTCCAACCCCGACCGGCTGATCCATCGCTGCGAGCAGAAGGTGAATTCAACAAGTCTTGTCCATTTATGCCCTTTTCAGACGAGGAAGACTGTGGACGGCCTTGATTCATACGGAATTGTGGTGCCATGGGAGAGACTGAGCGGCGATTTAGAGGGATAATGCGACTTGTCATGGTATCAGACTCCCATTCTGAATGGCTGTCATGGCGTCGGGACTTCATCGCTACCTCGGACGCTGGGGGTGTAATAGACGACAGCGAGTCGCCCTTCAGGTGCGGGGAAGGGGTAGATCTTGTGAGTAAAGAAGACGAGTTGAGCAAGAGTGGTCTAGGGGTAGCTTTTGGAGAGGGTTTCGCAGGGGTCGCAGTCGCCAACCCTGCAAGAGACGCGAGTGAGTCCCTTAGGCCTTTTGATTGCGTTGAAGGGGTATCGTCACCCGACTCTGGTGATGTAGGAGCGGGCACAACACCTCTAGGTTGCGGAAGCATGCTGTCACGCGGAGGACGGAAGTAAGAGGGGCGAGGAGGTGGGGAGTATGTTTCACTACGAAACGCGTCGGAGAATGATCTCTCGTGGTGAGTATTGGTAGCCCCTTCCGAGGATGTACGATCTGATGGGTCTGGGTCAGTTCCGCGCCTGACATGCGATTTCGAAGCATCTGAAGCAACGGAGGTGGATGATTTTGGTGTCTTATCCCAGGCTTGTATAGCCTTTACTCTCCAATTCGTGCTGACCTTCGAGAGGGAGGCAGCAGCATCGGAGTCCCTAAGTTTTGAAGCATAACTCCACCAGGACGAAGTGGCAGCTGATGTAGAAGAGGTTGGTGATATTGGAGAAGCAGGTGCCAACGGTGATGGTGATGGTGATGGTGATGGTGATGGTGATGGTGATGGTGACGGCGAAGGTAAAGGGGACACGGGAGAAGAGGGAGGTAAAGGTGACACCGAGGAAGAGGGTAGAGCGGACTCAGGAGACGGAGGAACATCCATAGCACTTTGATTTGTTATTCCCTGCCAGACAACATTGGCGAATCGGGACGTGAGACTGGGTGCCGATGAGGAAACGTTGGCAGAGGGTGTCTCTGTTTCGTCACCGTCGTTCCGTATTACCTCCTCTGAGCTGTCAGACATCTCTGGAGAGGAAGGCGGTGAGGTATTCTGGTTGGTAAAACCTTTCCATATGGTGTCACGCAGGCGAGAACCCAGTGTGGTGTTAGCCATCGTTGTTTTTGACTCTTCCTCCCTTCGCCTCCTGAGCTCCACGGCTGTTTGTAGGATACTATCAGTGCCACCCGCAGACTCTAAGGGATACATCTGGAGAAGGCTCATGCCCTCTATGAAAGCATCATTGAGTTCCCACGCACGCAATGGCGACGAAGGGCGTTGTAGTAGATTCTCGTCTGCCCAAAGGCTTGGCGCGTGTCGCGTTGTCTTCCCGAGGCTAAGACATGGTTAGAGAGGGACGATACAAGCAACGTTGTGAGACATACCGAAAAAGTGGGCCTCTTACACGAATCAGCATACTGGTGCAGATGTCGACCAGGGCCTCAAGTTTGGGTGACGAAGACCGTGTTGTCATAGGGCAAGAGAATAACGAGTCCCAGACGGACAGAACGGACGGAAGAGGCAATGTATGCGTGAGCAATGGTGCCAGCCATCGACTACGCAAGGACGGGTCAGCGGGTCATCAACTGGTCAACCAAATTCGTACTAGGAGTAGTGGGGAAGTCCTGGGTCAAGGCCCTTTGAACGCTTCGAGATGAAAAGTTAGTAAGTGTCCTTTGTCACCCCAGACCCAGACTCAACATCAAACCTACCAGATCCACAGACAGTTCTGGGTCCGCCCACTCAAGTCGTCCACTAAAACGGCGCATCCATTCATTTCCACCTTCTTCATCCTCAAGCTCTGCAAATTCCCCTATCATTGCTTCAAAGAGCCAGAAAGTGTCAGCCTCGACATGGGCCACATCAGGTGCCTCCACCTCTTGATGAAGCACAGAATATAGAGGGATCAGCAAGGAGGCCATATGAGGGGAATGATTGGCTGGATTCAAGCACGAGTGGATGTACAAAAGGCGTATAAGAGCGGAAGCATGCTTGGGGTGTGCATTTCCGGTGTTGAAAGGACGAGCAGGAAAGACGGTCCGATGTGCTCCCGGCGACACCACAGATATTTCGGGAACCACGTCCGCTTCATCATCCAAACGAATTTCAGGGAGACCTTGGGAATCCTCTTCGTTTCGGCGGATTGCTGCAAGACGGATATCCAGATTGGCAGCGCAAAATATTTTGATCTTCTCATCGACAGAGGGATCTAGAGGACAGTCCTTAACGCTCTCTGGTTCCTCCTCTAGCCCGGAGAAGAGAGCAGCTGGAACACGGAACAGATCCTTAATGGCACTAGTAAGTGCGGCGTCAAGAGGAGTCGGAGGCGACGTGGGAGGAGGAAGGTTTGAAAATGGCTCTAGCAAGCGGCGCACAAGATCCTGCAATCATCACCGCCATCGTTAGAATGTCAGTCACAGCCAGATAAAGAAGGCACGGCGAACGTAATAGTTTTCCCTATGTTTTTGGGCCTCGGTCTCCCATGACGATTTGAGAGTTGGCAGCGTCCCCAATAATAGTCTGACGGCATTTGTTATCAGGGAATCGAGCTAACCCTGCAAGTTCTCACCTCCATATCCGAGGACGCAACCAAGAAGGGGAATCTGGGATTCCTACTGATGGTTGAGTAAAGGGACGAGTGGGCATTGCCAGACTATACCATAGGCACAGAGCTTCCTTAGCTGATCTATGTCTACTGTAGGAATGTCGCTTGACGGATTCAAAATCTCTGAGAGAGCACCCAAGCTGATAGGGGATCAGAAGGATAACACGACTCCTGCTGAAATGACTCACACGTCGGTTGGCCGGTACTCTGCGGTCCATTGTACATTGTATGAACGTGCGATGTCCGCGAGGTAAGTATGCATGTCCGCAGCTGAGATGGGAGGCGCAGACAACGCCCGAACGACCTTCGGAGGAAAGAATCAACAAAAACGTAAGCACACAGGGTCGTAATTACACTGACCTGTGAGGACACGCATTGATCCCTGTTCGTACTAGCGGCATGAAGGAAGTGTGATCCCAGGCAAACCCCGAGCAATTCGCGGCAGGTTAGCAAGTCTAAAGACACCCATGTCAGAGACGGGCCAACGGACTACCATGGAGGCGCCGTACCTTTAGAATCGACGTGCGGCGCAGCGAAGATGACACTAGAGGCAGCTTCCACGACAACCGGGCTCAAATTGCCGCTGGGAAACTTGAGGATATAGAGCGCAGAAGGCGGTGGGTGAATTACGTACCTTTCCAAGTCAGAGAAATGCTGAAGGAGAATACCGATGTAAGTCTCCAAGTTCTCTAGCAGGTCTCCCATCACTTCATCCTGTATCAGCCTCTGACCCTTTGCGCGAGCCAATGTTTCATTGCCTAGTTGAAGAAGGATGGATATGTCTCTTCCGATGACTTGTCCTTGTGCATCTTTGCGGTGTCGAAGCTGGCCTAACCGTTGAGCGGTGAGGCGGAACTGAGCCTAAACACTAATGGTAGTCCTCTGACGACAGTCCCGAGTAAGCGCAAAAAAACCCTACACACCTTCGCGCTCGTCGGATCCCAGGTTATCATCCTCGCAGTTGAAAACTGTGAGTACTACGGAAGGATTAGGGAGTGAGAAAGTTTAGCTCATAAAAACGCCTACGATATTACAGAACAGCGCTCAACGGCAAACCTGTCACAACTGTCCGGCGGCTTGGGGTTGGCGGGCGATTAACCGTATGAAATTGAAATTAGCCACGTGCGCAGCTAACTGCGAATTAGCAAATCGCTGCCTTCCCCGGTCTAAATTATATGATACAGTTACGGTAACATGAATATAGAGCTGCTGGGCGAGATATCAGATATCTGCCTCAGAAAAAATGCTCGGGTAACCGCTTTTCTAACCGACTCTTTCGTGCAGACTCCCTACGTGAATCACGCGCACTACTAGGGAGCGATGCCAACAGATATGAGATATGCCCAGATGAGGAGTAATCCATGGGCGCAGTGACAGGGTCACTCTGGGAACTGGGCCATACACTTCCCGTTTCGGACTCTGCCGACAGCGGCCCCCGAGGCTTACTGGCGATGCGCCAGGTGTATGTCGCAAGGCCAAGCCCATAAAGGATGACTTAAGATATTCGGATCAGGTGCAAAAATGGTAGTTTAAAGCCGGTGTACCCACGCAATAATGGAGGGACCCAGCTTGCGATGATGAGGTAGACGTTGATTAGCTGACAGACCCCGCGACTGTCCGGTGCTTGGACATATGTGAGCGGAAAGATACCGCTGAAATGGCACGACAACTCACGATCATCAGGGCAAGGATTCGTTGTGTTCCAGATAACGAATGATGCAGCCAAGCCGATGTGACAAACCAGCAAGAGAAGGAGACGCGCGCCATCGAGCCACGTTCTAAACTTCACGAGTATTCTGAGCAGTTCTTGTTCAGACAAAGGATGGGAGATACGCGGAGGAGTCCACGGACAGGATTGGTAGCATAATCACCGTAAGGGTATCAACCCCTAGAAAGATGAAAAGGAAAGACCCTATAGTTGCAAAGGTTAGAGATGCGTCGGTCATATCGGCAATACAACCACGAACGTTCGGACGAAGTAGAAACCTCCCATCGAAGGAACAACACGCAGGACAACAAGATGACCCAGACAAAACATATGAGAGTCGTCAAAGCTGTTGGTTTGTATGAGCACGCTGCCCGATGCATCGATCGCAATAGGACGTACAGAACGTCGCCATTCTCAGCTTCAGAAATAAAGGCGAGTGTTCCATGTCGCGTTGGTGAACGCGGCGGGGCTTGTGGAGAGCCCACTGCTAACGATGAGATGTAGTCCGTACGGAGCTGGCCAGCCAGCACCGACTGGATGTAAGAATGGAGGCCCTGATAAAGGAGAAGGGAGGGTGAGGGTATTGCTTGCATCGGAACAATAGAGGGTGGACAGTGTCCAGAAATACAAGCGTGACAAAAGTGAAGCTAGTGAAGGCTCCATGCCATTGTTTGATGCGTGTGAAGAACGTGGCGCAGAAGCGTGAGATGCGATCGCCCTTTGTTCGGCCAATCGACCACGACCGAGATGCGAACATAACAATTAATATTAACGGCTACTATGATACAGATTACGGGTCTAGGTATCGCATAGAAACGAGACACACGGGTAGTGGTTGATGTGAAACTGCCTTGGGACGGTGAAATCGGACAACAGATAAGGCGTGATCAGGTAACTGTAACAATCTCGCCCTTTCCATCCTTGAGTATGACCAGTTCACAATCCAGCTTCTCGCCAGTATCGAGGCACACTATATCAGTGGGATCGATAGGATTTGTCTTGATCTGTCGCTTTTCCATGAAAGAACGCCCCAAAACCACATCGAAGTGTGACTCTTCAGACAAGTAGACCGCATGCGTGGTCTTGGTCTGGCCAACAGTGATGGGTAGCTTTCCGAGACTTAAAAATGCGGTCAAAACACGACGATGATTCAAAGGACAGAAGAAAGGGTGAAAGGGCTCACTTGACTAAGCCACTATACCCGTAGTGTCCTGGGGCTGCGTCTTGCGGGATGAAGCTGTGCCTCATGGCAAACTTTCGGGACATATACACATGACGATACCCATTCCTGAGCAGCATGCGTACTGCATCCTATAAGTCAGGAGTACGTTCCGGAAGAAGCTGCTGTCCTCGTACCATTTTGTACAGGACCAATAGTACCAAGAATTGTGCGAACTCCGTTGCTTGTATGAAAGTCCTCGAACTCTTTCTTGTGCTTTGGGATCCCATCATGCATAGTACCGTGCTTCTTCTTGCCTCGTGGGGAAGGGGGGCTGTGTTGGGGGCTGGCTGGGACCGGCACAGTATGGTCAGGGTGAAAGAGGTAGAAAGATGGATTTCGGTATGATGACTGAGATGGCAAGGGTTCAGAAGGATCCCTGAGATAGATAGTCGGAGGGCTCGTGTTTTCGTTCTGCCTCCACTGGAAGATGGTATAATCTCCATCTGTCGAGAGTCCTATGAAATCCGCCGGGTTGAGCACATATACTGAAACGCACCGTCATCTAGGTTCCAGACGGAGCCGTTCCATTCGTACTTTAGCCATCCAGGCCCAACGCGCTTCCCATGAAATTCAGTATTTCTCTTTCTGCTGAGCTTGTCAAAGAGCGATGTCAGGGGATCGGTTGTAACTGAAGTAGATGAGATGGGCTTGAGCGGCACCCAACGGTCGTGAAAGAGACGCGATCATACCAGAATGAACTAGGGCTATGGAAGAGGAGGGTGTATGGATACTGATAACAGAGGGCCTGTCTGAAGCCATTCTGATAGTGGAGTGTTAAAGGGTTTTGCCTGGTCTTGGTCAGCTGCTAGTGCTCCTGGCGGCAACACTGTATACGGAAAAGACACTGATAGTATGCGTGGCAATGAGAGATGGCAAATGTACCTGCAACACTATTCAAATTCCGACACTCGGTCACTGACTCAGGCGAGCGTTGCATATTTCTCATTCGACCAAGGATCCAGCAGTCGTGAGGTCACCACCGAACAACCGTTTCAAGAATGTCTGATCCCACTACCCGAGGAAAAGCTTGGCCTCTGGCACCTGCCGACCTGAACAATCAGGTGCGAACGTCCACCCTTCTGCTTGAAGTGGCAACTTTTCCCAACCACATTATGTTCAGATTCTTGATCTGATACAGCAGGCTTCCACCTACAAGCAGCTCAAGAAAGGGGCAAATGAAGGTATGCCTCGTAACTTTCCGTGAGAATCGCCAAGTGAAACGGTTTGTCACAGCAACGAAAACACTCAATCGTGGCATTGCCGAGTTCATCATCTTGACGGCCGACACTGAACCGCTGGAAATTCTGCTCCACCTCCCGTTACTTTGTGAAGAGAAGGTATGCCTTCTCCGACCCATTGATTGGTCCATATACCTGATGGCTTCCCTCGCAGAATGTACCTTACGTATTCATCGAGTCCAAGGCAGCTCTTGGACGTGCTTGTGGTGTCACTCGGCCTGTCATCGCTGCAAGTGTTACCACGAATGAACAGCGGGAGCTACAGAGTCAGATACAAACGATTAAAAAAGCCATCGACAGGATCATGGTCTAGGTGCACATTCCTTTAATAATGGCCAAATACAATATGCAACCCTGTCTTCCCTCCCATCTCTCTACACTCGTGCTTCGCTCTTCGCTATTGAATGCCCGACCTGAGTCGGAGCGTACCAGAATGCCATACGCTGGGAGATGTTACAATGATAGTGTACTGATTACGCGCAATGGACCAACAGTTGGACAAAAATGGGAATAGGTAAGGTTGAGCAGCCCTGGCTACTTCGGAACATTCTCGCGGGCCTGCTGTCGAATCCTACGCCTGTTACCAGACGATTGCTATCAGTGCATCCAATCTTGACCGAGAACAGGGGACATACTCATAAGCTACCTTGTCGTTCCTACCAAGAGAGTTTGTTAATAGGGCCTGTAGCGTCAATAACAACCATGACCCACTTGAACATAGTGTACGCCTCGCTCTGAGCCGGATCATTGACATTCGGATCATTCAGTAGCGCCTGGACACCCAACACAATCTACAAAAAGAGCATTCAGATCTCGCCATCGGGAGTTCGTTTCCAAGTACCTACCTGCTTGATGGTAATAGCAGGCTTCCACGATTTCTCCTCATCAAGTATAGATAGACAAACAGTCCCTGAAGGGTATACGTTTGGATGAAATAGTGGCGGCACAAATTTACCTGTATAATGTTATGAGTTCAACCAGAAGTCCTACTCGGGATCCACGCGTACATTTAGGAGGCTTAGACGGATAGTCTGATTAATAGTGTTAGCGGCATTGTTCGAGGCCACTAGTGAATTGGCCATACCTTCTGGGAAGGTCATGTTCAGTTTGTAAAGCCCACCATCCCAAGGGGTCTAGAGGAAAAGTATATCCATCAAGTGAAAGCCGAAGCACACCTCAAAGCCCTCACCCCCTCCTTCCCTGGTATGCCGACCTCCCATTCCAAGAGATTCATGGACCCATCAGGAGACTTGGTAGGCTTCGCATAGAATCCCTGTAAATTAACTGATTAGGGCTTATTAAACACCTCTGTGGGCAGAGGCACACACGAATGGATGGTCTTTCCGCCACTGCTTCCTTTCCTCGGCGAGTCGGGGGCGACAGATGCCAGACATGTTGCTAGTGTTGTTGGGATGACTCGTATTGGCAAGGCAGAACTGGTTCGGGCCAAACGTGGTCAAACAACGGGGACGCGTATGACGCTGACGCGGCATGCACAACCTGGCTTTAACGCACCGGCGAACATGAACTCCTTGGTTAGCAAGTTCTCGACAACCGACGCAGATAGTGAGATCAGGAGAGCCAAAGGTATTGCCGAAGAAGATGGTCTGACAGATGCTATGTGGGGATCACAAGCCGGATTCGGTCAGTTAGTTCATGGACATGCTTTCAATATCCCTGCCGTGCCAGACGTGCGTTCCAGCAAACACTTTTTCTCGCCAACAATCGTCTCACGGCGTGTCATGTGTCTCATTCTAGCCCGCGGCGTTCCTGAGGCTTCACACCGATGATCATGCCGACCCCAACTGCAAGATCAAGATTCAACACGGAACTACCACCCTTGCTTTCCGGTTTCAAGGTGGCGTTATCGTAGCTGTGGACTCCCGCGCTACCGCAGGAAGCTACATAGGTATGTTTTACATTGAAATGGGAAGATTCGCGTTAACGCTCTACGCAGCGTCTGGCACCGTGAAGAAGGTGATCGAGATCAATCCATACCTTTTAGGAACGATGGCAGGTGGTGCAGGTGTGTCGTTATGCGGCCTTCGCGTAGCATCTTGGAGGTTAACACCATGCTCAGCCGATTGTCAGTACTGGGAAACGTATCTTGGTATTCAGTGCCGGTTGCACGAGTTGAGGAACCGGGAGCGGATATCTGTTGCAGCCGCTTCCAAGTATCTCAGCAACCTCGTCTACAGCTATAAGGGCATGGGTCTCAGTATGGTACGCTTCTCTTACTTCTTATCGTGAACAGTCGTCATTCATTTCCACGCAGGGTACAATGATATGTGGTTGGGATAAAACTGGTCCTGCCATCTTCTACGTCGATTCGGACGGATCCCGTCTCAAGGGCGATTTGTTTTCCGTCGGCTCAGGTAGTACATTTGCATATGGTGTCCTCGATCAGGGCTATCGGTGGGACTTGACGGATGAGGAGGCTCAGGAGCTTGGTCGAAGGAGCATTTATGCTGCTGGCCACCGTGATGCATTCTCCGGTAACACTTGCAACCTGTACCACGTAAAGGAGGATGGCTGGAGATTCATTGGTACGCCCTCGCCGCTACTGCTGTTCGTGGTATATATTCATTTACTGTCATTGTCAGGCAACTACGACGTTACGAAAATGCACTACGAGGGGCCTGGTGCGGTTCCTGGTGCACCTGGTGGTGGGTATGGCTATGATGTTCGTACGGATAGTCGCTGGGCTGTCCTCTCCAAGTCGGTTCCAGCATAGATACAATACGGTTTGTACTGTAGTTGTGCACTTTGTATTTCAAAAAGCGATTCCCAATTTGGATGTTACTCATTAACATTAGCCTGAGCCCTGAGTCGTCAGTCGGTCAGGTCAGACAACGCACAGTAAGCTCATGAAGCGCCTTTTTTCAAAGTCGTCAAAAAATCGACAGCCTTCGACGCCTGCTGTACTCGTACAGAATAATGTAGTCGCCCGCACGCCCGCACCGCAGCCGAAATCTGTTGCACCTGCCAGTGCCTCCTCGCACCCACGACCACACGACCACATCGCTGTCTTACCTACGCAAGATGGACTCCTCCTGAGACCGCATATAGCTCGTCAAGGCGAATCAGATGACTATGTCCGTATTGCCTGGGGTAAAGTACCCGAGATTAAGCAATTCCAAGGACCCATCCCGACCGCTGGCGTCAATCGGACATTAGCCGTGATAGTCTACGGCATCATTGGCATCATTGACCTGTTCGCTGGTAGCTTATCCACTCTTCCCTCCGAAGTCTTTCTCGATTACGTTGAATTTCTGCGCAGAATCCTATCTCCTCGTTATCACGTCCAGGCGGGAGGTCGGACATAGTGAGGGCTTTCATACTTGCCGCTTGACGCTGAAGTCATGTTCGTTTAGTACTTGACGAAAGCCGCAAAGTCTACGCCGTCAAAGACGTCACGGCCATTCCTCTGGGAGGTTTTCAACAAGCCATATCCGTAACCAGCGCCGTTGCGCGGAGCAATGCTGCAAAGGCTCGTGTGTCCCTCCTCACGAGCCCGACTCCGGGCCATCCCAGTGACATCACTGGGTCTGCTGATGAGGCGGGGAACCGTGTCAGATTCTCAGAAGAACCCGAAGTCAGATTGATGACTCCTACAGTCGTCGACGAGTTCACTGTCATTGACAGGTCACCGTCTCCTCTTTCAGTGGTCTCCGTTGCTTCCTCCGTATCGTCTGAAGTCTCCGCGGCTCCTGTTACGAAGGTGCTGGCAAATCGCTTGTCGTTCTGGAACAAGTCTCCCAGAAAGAATAGTACCAAAGATCTGGACGTCGAATCTCCCCTTGTTGCTGAGGAAGAAGTTCAGCCTTTAGACGCATTGATCCAGGAGGATATGCCTGAACCTCAAGAAGTGCTGAACAGAATTGTCGAGACCGCGGCGCCTTCTCCCGCCACTATCAGTGAAAAGTACGCTGAGCTAGAAGCGAAGATTCTTCGACAAACTGTCAAGGAATTCGCGAAAGGAGGGATGTATTTTGCATATGATTTTGGTACGGTGATACACATACTCTGCAAAAGTCCTGCTTATTGAAATGGTCCCAGACATAACGCATACCCTGCAACGTAAACAGGAACAGCTTGCTAAGACTCAGAAACAGAATGCTTTGCTCGCTGAACTTGATGCCTTGGATATATCAGCTCAGCCCGTGGCGCACGGCGAGAATATCGATGCCTTATCAGAGCCATTACCAACCCATCCACTATGGCATCGAGTGGATCGCCAATTTTGGTGGAATGAACACCTCTCGAAGCCCTTCATTGATGCCAAAGTATCCACCATTTCATTCCCGAAGTCTGCTGTTCCTAACTCCCAATTTACTAGCTGCATTCGTATGTCTTGCCACTCGTGCAAGGGTTCTTCCAGGTCGCCTCTTTTTCAATTCCGCAGGATACTGAGCTTGCGGAACCTGGCGACACCACTCGCGTAGATTATATCATAATGTCTAGGCGTTCTCGAGACCGGGCTGGCCTTCGGTATCAGCGTCGAGGTGTAGATGATGATGCTCACGTCGCCAATTTTGTTGAGACGGAGACTATCACCAGAGTGGAAGTATGTGATCCCAATTGCTCATCGACGTATTAATCACAGCTTTCTTGTTCCAAGCGCGAGAACGTCACCAATATCTTTAGCTACGTTCAGATTAGGGGGTCTAGTAAGTCATTGTGTTTCAGATGCACCATCATGATGACACTCATCGCCTATAGTTCCATTGTTCTGGACGCAGTCGGGTGCTGGCCTAAAGCCCCCGCCCCAGTTATCTCCCGAAGCGACGCACGAACAAAACCTTCGGGCACTTACTCGCCACTTCAAGCGGATGTTACCAACATACGGTCCTCATGTAGGTATTTTGACACCGAAGAGTATGTATGAAATCACGCCAGGACTGTAGACCATCGTGAACCTAGCAGAACAACATGGGAAGGAAGGGGTGATCACCAACGCATACCGCGAATACGCCGAAGAAGCGCAGCTGTCAGACGTCAAGTACGTATCATGCGAACGTAGGCACGAACTCACTGACGGTGCGGAAGATACTGCCAATATGACTTTCATGCGGAGACCAAGGGTATGAAGTGCGTCATATGTTTCATAATGATTGTGCTCTGTGCATCATAGCAGGCAGATACGAGAACATCTCAAAGCTTATCACCCAGCTCGAACGGTCGTTCGAGTCTCAAGGGTAAGCAAAAGGCAGAACGATGACTATCAATCATAAGAAACCCCTTTATTGTGATAGGTTTCTGTGGATATCCGGTCAAGCCATGTTATCCCAACAGAAAGGCGTTTACCGAGTGAACTGCATCGATTGTCTAGACCGGACGAATGTCGTGCAGGCCAGTAATACCATCCATCTTCCTGGTCTTACGGGCTCACGAGCTATGCAGTCAGCGTTCGCTCGGTACGTTCTAAATCAACAGCTACTCGTCTTGGCCTTGAACCCTTCCGGTGCTACGGCGGAAATGGATGTCGTTTTCAACGATGGTACGACAGCGGGCTGAGCATTGGTTAGCTAGTATCTGGATATTGATCACATCGTTAGCGTGGGCAAACAATGGAGATGCTATTAGTCGATGCTAGTGTGTGCTATCGTTCCTGCTATTCACTTTTGCTCATACAGGGACAGCGCAGGAACCTCGGCCCTTAAGGTCAGTAACAAATCAACACTATATGACCTGAGTACTGATGACCCTTTCATAGGGCGATTATACGCGGTAGCGTCACCAACCCATTCCTTGACCCTTTCTGTCTCTTCTGATCCTTAAAACCCGGCAGAACCGGGAAGCGTGATCTTGGAGGTTTGTTGAATGACGGGATAAACTCCTTGGCAAGGTTCTCGATTCGTATTGGACCCGTTAATTTCCCTCTGCTTATCTTTACAACCGCAGGATGTACACGTCAACTTTCGGCGATTGGTTTTGTCAGGCTGTCATAGATTACATGCTTGGTTTCCGGACACTTTCAGTCTTTTCAGAGTTCTTATTGAAGCTACAATCGACTGATCCGCGCGAACTCATACGATTGTCGAACATTCGAGCAGAAGCCATCGCAACGTGTGTCTCGCGCGTCCTAGAAGAAGGGGAGACGCTATTATCCGGATGGACTTTGTTTGCTCCGACCACGCTAAATACAAAGCTCGGAGAGAAGTTCGAAGAGAAGGTGCTACTTTTGGTCTGTTGGTTCAACGCGTTTTTGGATTCGCTCCCCTGACCTTTCCCTCAGTCTAGGGTTGCTTTATATATTATAGTAAGCGTAGATCCTTGTTTGGGCTCCGTCCAGTCGCTCAAAGCTTTCCAGAGCTTCGACTACAACCTAGAGAAAGTAAAGGTTTCGACTAGTGTGCCCCTTCAAGATATCTTGTCCATTACCAAAGGTTACCCCATTCGTTTTGGGGGCATTTTCTGCTCTTATTCACTGTATTTCAGGCGCATACATAGTCTCTCCTCTAGAAGAGGCGTCTCGCGACCCCATCCAAAATGCAGGATTCATCGTCGAATGGCGAAACGTGCGCCAGCGCACACGCGTAACTAGCTACTCTCTGCGTAACAGCGCCGACATTCCGCCCTCGCCCAGCGGGCTCCTCGTTTCCCCGAGCGGCAGCAGCAGCAAGTTCATGGGCGCGCCCAGCGTCTCGGTCTCAGTCACAGCCTCACCAACAAGATCGAGCCCGCTCTCTCCTCGCTCGAGCGTATCCGAGAGACAGCCATCTACCACCTCGTCGACATTGGCCGGCGCCTCACACAGCAAGAACCTCACAAAACCCACCGCGATCCGATCCCCGCCGTCAACGCCGCCACCGACGCGGACCCCAACGACGCTATCCACTAAGCGCAGACCACCACCGCTCTCCCGCACGCCGTCCGCCGCGACGCGCCTATCGCGTCTGCTCTTGAGCACCGCCGCACCGTCCCCTCTTTTCTCCCCTTCCACTCCCGGGATGAGCGCATCGGTCGGAGGCACGAGCTTTGCGGCTTTCAAGGCTCTCCCGATAGACCCCGCGCGCACGCGGCGGCGCGAAGACACCACCGGGACCGGGACCAGCACCAGTACCAGCAGCACGGGCGGGAGCGGCTTCGTCGTCGAGTCTGCGCTGGATGACCTGGAAAGCGCCAGCACGTGTCAGGAGGTCGTCGATCTCATGGTGGACGCTATCGTGCGTGCGTGCGCCGATGCTCATGCGCAGACCAGCGCCGATTTGGGCAAAGTGAGGGGCAAGGGCAAGGACGATAGTGTGCCTTCTGTGCGGAGGGAAGACATCGTGAGGTCTGCCGTTTTCTTCGTTTTCTTCCCCCCCTTTTTCTTCCTCTCACTTTTTTGTTCTGCTGACTTATCTTTGGTTGGTGACCGTTTAGCTTGGCTGAGGCTCAGAAGATGACGAGCATGTACGCAAAGATGGAATATGGCGTCAAGAGGTTGCTGTGGCTTGGTGGCTGAAAACCGACACGAAGAGTTTTCGGAAGTTCACGAGTTCACGGATACCAGAAATCGGACCATATACACATGTATTGAACGAGTAATACACACATTCCTCTGTCACGACGCCAAGAACCGTAAAGACATTTGGTGGTTCGGCAGCCAGAGCCGCGACAGGTAATAGCTAACGCGAAAGAGGTGAAATACTGAAATCGTTAAATAGAGCACAAGCACAAGGAATGGCAAAAGGGTATTTAAAAAGGGTATTTGCGGGTACGTATCTACATATGGCGTGTTCCAATAGTCCCTCCATTACATAAGTAACGTGAAATGAATTAGATATACAGAAAAAGTTGTGAGACGCGAATCACAATAAATAATCCATTGTTCCAAAATGCGTTGAGTCGTGGCAAAGTTATGTTGGTCTGGAGGTTTATGGCCAGTTCGTAGGTCAACGGATGACCCCGCTCAACCGCCTACCATTCGCAGGAGCACAAACAAAGAGAACTCACACCACTGACAGCCCAGCGATATCGATGAACCGTGTCTTGCGTTTCATCGCTCGAGCGTCTGAGGTCGTTCCATGTTCATCCAACCCGACATTCATCATGTCCTGTTCGGCCACCTGCCGCATGTGTCGCTCGCAGAGCATGCGTCCTTCAATTTCCCAGTAATCAACGAGCCGTTCGTCGCATCTCTTCCCGTCTTCATCGTCTTCATATTCGCAGGTAAGATGCTCAAGGTGATAGCGGTCGCCAGTGTGTGACACGGCGCAGGGGCCCTCGATAGGTCGCCCGCAATCGGGTGCAGCGCATAGAGAGTTATTCGCTTCATGGTAATGATAATCGCAGAACGGCTTTCCGTCAAAGACATAGAATGTCTTGTCAGGGAACGGTTTCTGTCGCCATGGGTGATCGGTAAGCATATGACCCAGGACGAGGACGGAGAAACCTCACGTGGCAGGTGTGACAGTTGAAGCAGTCGCGGTGATATTTCCCCTTGAGTTGTCCATCTGAGGACGACACCGCCTGCTTCTCAATGGGCAGGTTGCAGCGACGGCACTGTGGGGCGGTGATCATGAATTACGATGGCGGAGACGAAAGCCATTCATCTCATACCTTTGGCAAGTACATATTCTTCCAACATTTGTCGCACAACACGCCTCTCCCGTTCTCCACGCGGATCCATCTCCTATCCTCGATGTGCTTGGAACATCGTATGCACGTCAATACTTTCTCGTGGTGCTCAGCCAGCCCGCTTGTGGTCGACTCTTGGGAGAAACTATCCTTCCTCGAATTGTCAGGCGAGCCACCACCGATTGCTCCAGAGATCGTGCCTCCTCGTCGGCCGATGGTCCCTCCCATCGTAGACGATTCGCGCTGCGCAACCGCTGTTAAGGAGCGCATCGGTGGTTTCGACGCCCGAGGCAAAGGCGAGGAGGGAGAGCCTGGTGACAGTGGTGTCTCCGTGGACGTCGGTGACCGCAAAAGTGCTGCCAGTGCCGTGTCAAGGCCGTTCTCCGTAGAAGCTTGTTCGGTCGGCGGTCGATCGTCTGAATATGTCGACGAGACGGACGGGCTGCGGTGCAGTTGGCGGGATGTACGGCCCACTCCACGCGCAAGAAGTGCCTCGTCGTCTGACTCATCGCTCTGGGCGTACGCAAGTCCGACTTCCGATCCTTCATCGTCCGAGGCATAACCAAGGAAAGATGAGTTCACGTCATCTTGAGTCACGACCTTCACGGTATCTCCAGAGCCCGAAGCCTTTCTCTGTGAGGACTTATCAGAAGGAAAGGGTGATACAATGGGAGAGGTAGGGGTCAAAGGTCCAGGTGCAGTAGAGGACTTGGAAGGTTCGGATGGTTTGACAGGGAAGGGTATCGACGATGGTCTTGGGGTTGCACTACTCTCACGCCCGTGTGATCGTGGGGTTGCGGATGGGGCAGGGGATGAGGATGGAGGTGGCGGTTGTGGAATGTTCCGAGAGTCATGAGAAGGCGACGGAAGCGAACCCGGAGTAAGAGATGCAGGGAGCGAATACGGCATCCGTGGCGCTGCTGGAAATAGATCGAGTCAAATCACACATTAAACACGGCCAGAGAAGGGCAACTGGAGCGCCGAGAAGCACGGCGCATGTGCGCGCCTAACAGGTAATATACGTTAATGAACGAATGACGACATACCTTGGGGAGGAGATGACGCGGGAACCCACGTAGCAGGCGACGGTGCTGTTGGGGAGTGCAAGTGAGAAGGGTGATGAATAGCGAACATGGCGGCGTGAGCGACCGCTGCGAAGCCCCTGCGTCCGACGCCAGCCATGCCAGCTGCGCCACCCGATTTGGTATCAATATCTGACGATGCGAAGCGTTGCGGGGGATACTCCGACGGAGCAGGAGAGGGCGTGGAACGAACTGGGTGGTTAACGGGAGGATGCGGGGCCATCGGCGCCGAGCGCGGATCGCGACCACCGTGAGGGGGTTGAGGTTGAGCGAGCGGGGACGACGGGGCGGAAGGACGTCGGTGGAAGGGAGAGTTGCGAGCTTCGAGCGTGGACAGACCAAGTCGTGGAATCACAGGAGCCAGCTCTGGCCGGGGGATCCGTTGACGCGTTGGAGACGAGGGCGGAACGAGCGGATTTTGCGCCAGTCGAGAGGGGGAGGGAGGAGACATTGCCGGCCCTGGGCTGCGAGCGCCGTTTCTTGAAGGAGCTGGACTTGGAGCAGCGCCCCTGGGAGGCACCGAACTGGAGAGATTCCTGAAGCGGGCACCGTCGTAAACGCGCCGATCTTGTTGTTGTTGATTCGTGGAGGGCCGCCGACGAAAACGCGCGTCCATTGAAGTACCACTCGGCGTTGGGATCGGGAGTGAGGGAGCTGTCTTTACGCTGAGTGGTGGCGGCGAGTGTTTGGTATCGCTAGCGGGATTGGAAGGGACCAAGGCAGGTGAGCAGGTGTGGTCGCCAAGTTGATCGAGGGAGACTGGCTCGCCGCAAGAGGAACACTTGACGGATGGGAGGAGTTGGGATATGCGTAGGCCTTGATTGGAGTGATTAGGGTCTAGCTGGGCCATGTTTAAGAGGACAAAGGAGGGTGAGGGTGGGAAGTGTGGTGGAAGGGAATGGAAAGAAGGAATAGGAAGAATGAGAGACCGAGTGAGTGAGTGGGTGTATGCGCGTTGAGGACCGTGTTTGACAGCAAGAATGACGACTGCCAACTCGGGTTAATCAATCATTCGATATCAAATCTACTGTGCGATTCAAAAAATTGACACAACATCCAGATCCATAGAATACCCTCTACATCAATATTAATATTAATCCCCACACGTTAGCTACTCGTCGGCACAGCGAACTGACAATTTTCAGTCATTTCTCGTCCTTGTTCTTCCACCCTGCTCTCGGCTCCCTGGTCGGGTGCGGCACCCGACTGCGCGAGTCCAGCCGAAATTACGCCTGCACCTAGTGCTTGTGGGTTTCCACTACTTCCTATCCTGGAGAAGAACTCGTCCCACCGGCCTGTGAATTCGTCTTCCATTAAGCCAAACATTCATAGATAACTCGGGCTCAAATCACGTACCCCAGTCAAACATGCCACCGGGTATGCCATCCAGCCAATTGTTGTCTGCCAACGCAAGCTCTTCCAGTGCTCTCGCCGATGCAGGTGCCGAGTCAAGAACGTTCATCACGCGAACGTGCTCGCTTTCTGGCATCCCACCATCGTTCAGCACAGGGTTGACGTTCACGTTCCCATCCTGCGCCGGTGAAGACCGGACCCCACTCTCGTCACCATGCGCTCCTGCAAGTAGCGCTCCATCTGCGCCCCGCGTGAGCCTGTCCTCCTTGGACAACAGAGACATAACCGCACCCTCCTCTTCGTCGTCGCTGTGACTATCGATGATTACCCCAGGTGCGACGTCTGGGTATGCGCCCTTGACCTTGCCGTGCGCAACGAACACCCCCCCTCCAGGCCAGCTCGGGTCATTCTTGTATGAAAGCCCCCCCGTTGGGGGAGGCCTGTTATTCGATACATTGCTTGTAGGGTTCAACGCAGGACGCTCCATCTGTGGCGGTGGGCCTTGCGTTGCCTCGTACAGCAATGCGATGATCTCTGCTGTCTGAAATCACACATGAATCGGGCGCTCATTTAGTACATCACACAACCAACCTTTCGTCTTGCAGACATATGATCTGGGGAGATCGATTTTTCCCATCGTCGAATGCAATCGCGCAGTTTCTTAAGTTTCAACGCAGCATCCTGATCTTGACGACGTGCCCACGTATGGTACTGTCAACCCCACAGGGCCGCAGCGGATTACATCAGATGAGCGCTCTGTGATTGATCCGCGAACGAAATATACTGACCTGAACCAGTGCACAGGAAGTCGCTGCGTACGCCACTAACATCCAGACGTCATACAATTTGTCATTTTGATCCAGCCAATCAATAGCATTGCCAGTCAATTCGACGAGATTCGACCAGCTTTCAATGGTGAGGGAAAACTTGAGATGTGCCGGGCAAGAGTATGAAATCCGCATGAAGACGCGCCAAAAGATCATTAACACGCAAGAGTAAAACAGGAGGAGCACTCCTGCACGACCAGTGGTCAGAGAAACCCCGACACAGGACACATGGTACCAACCTGCTTGAGTAGGAGTGTCGGGACCTCGGAATTGTAAACTCGGGGGTAGATTCGTCTTCCAGTTCTCAATATCCGCTAGTAATGTGGCAAGTGCCTCGTCGGTCGTGTTCATCAACCCGGCTGGGCTGGGTTCATCGAAAGTCAGCACATAAGGAGCGTGTTAGAACAAGGAATACCTATAGATAGTCTTAAGTACTCGGCCAAGGATAATGCTAAGTCTAGCGAGTTCATCCACGTAGAAGTCGTGAGGAGAGCCAGAGGAAGGCAAACGGGCATCGCAGTCATTGACATCAATCATGTACGGGTGCCCGTATGACAAGCTCACCCTATGGCAATTTATCGTAAGCATGAGATACCAGAGCACCCGTGAGGTAGACGAGCGTCACAGGTAAAAGGTAAAGACTTACCATCGGTCACTGATAAGGCATGCCCCCCACAATCTGCGCCGCGTTTCAATATTCTGCTTTACCGCTTCCGCGCGGTGAAGGCCCAAGTCTTGAGCCTGCCATTTGGTGTGAATAAACATGTTTGGTGCTCAGGTAAATCCTTCGTTTCCACGTACCATCCTGATCGCAGTTCCCAATCGGATCCACAGAGCGGAGAGAGCATTTGGAACAAACTGGGAATGGCACTCCCCTACCATGCAAAGAATTAACAAGCTCTGTACATTGGCGATCGAAGCTGTCGAGAGGACATCATCCGCCTTGATGACGGTGTTGACGGCGTAACGTATTGCATCGAACACATTCTGCGGTACTTCCCGCCGCGCAGCTGCGACGAGGCATATAGAATAGAATAATATAGGAGGGGGCGAGGGGTTGGAAAGGAATTCGGCTTGCGTGATGACTGGAAGGATGGGGGCGATCTCCGAAAAGTAGGCGTTGATCAACTTCTCAACCATATCGCGTTCAATACGCATATCAATGGGCTTTTGCAACGTAGGCGGGACATCACCGCCAGCTGGCTCTACTACTTGAATGAGCCCGTCACCGCTTTGGGATACTTCCCACGTATGGTGATGTCGCGCATCGTAATTTTCATATAATCGGGAGGGAATTGTGGCACTGGAATGAAGAAGATGGGCCTCGGATGTTGGACCTGAAGAACAATCGTGCGTTGAGGCGATGTGAATCTCTATCCGAAAACTCGTCTCATACCGTACACACGCGCATCTGCAGGACGAGAGGGTTCACCAGGAGTAGAATTCCGTCGTTCTGTATTCTCCGAACGTGATTTCTCGACCGCCACCGCCGCAGCGGCCTCTTCTTCTTGTTTCTTCTTCTTAAATCGAGTCTCCGCGATGGGAAGAAAGAACGTGCAATCGAACCCATACTGCTTGCAGTGTTGGCATAGGGATGGGTCGGAATCTGACAGAATGTCACACCTGTTTCATGGAGGCGGGTCAGCAAACGGACGGAAACCAAGTTCCGAAGAGGGCAGCGCCAAGAGGCCATGGACCGCTGCAAAAATCTGCCAAAGAACAAGGGAGCACGGACCGGATTTTACGACTGCGACAACTGTCACACGCCCTTTGCGTCTTGGTGCGCTTCTTGTTATCTGGAGGCAGCGGGTGTTGCGCATTCGCCCTTGGACCTGATGCCATAACACTTGGAGCCGATCCCGATGCCCCCACTACAGTCTCCTCTGAGCTCTCCCCATCCCTCCCTTGGCTTTCACCTGTGGGCTTGCGCTTGCGCTTCCCCGTTGACAGCTGGATGAGCGGGGCCGAGGCCGACAGGTTGGCAGTCGGAGAGGGCTGAGACACAGCCTCGTGTGCGGCGCTCGGACGCGGAGGTGCGTACATCATGATTTGCTGGGGATAAGGCGAGTAATGCGGGAAAGGTGGATGGGAGGCATATGGCGCGTGGTGCACGGGATATGCATACGGGTTCTGCGCAGCCATTGGATTAGAATTCACCCCGTTGCTCGAGTGTGCCTGTGTAGAAGCGTGAGGATGGTAGGCCGGGTGGGGTTGAGGAAACGGAGAGCCGTTGGAGGGATAGGATGGGTTCATTACTGGGAATTGTGCGGCCGGAAAGGAATGGACGAGGACCGGACGAGGTTCAGGGGGACCCCTCTTGGAAGAAGCAGATCTCTGTGGTTCTTCGCGCGCGTGCGAGATGAGAGAAGGACGGGAAGCTAAAATACGGAAAACGGGTGAGAGATGGTCGAAGAGAGAAAGATGGATCGGATAGGGTGGGAAAACGCACGAAGGTCCGGGGATGGAAGATGGGCTGGAGCAGTGGCAGATGGCTTGGTGGTGGGGCGTTTCTTAGTCTTGTCAGCAGACCGGGACGTTGGTGGATGGGACTGCGTGTCTCCTTCAGGGTCGGTTCCATATCCTGGTTCCATACCGTGCGTCGTTCAAGACACGACAGGCCAGTTACAGATGCCAAGCTGAGGCAGACTAAGCAAGCTGAGTTATGACCAAGGTACAGACGACCAGCAGACAGACAATCAATCAATATGTGATTATTGCCTATTGCCTCAGCGAAAAATTTGTTATGTAAGGGAGGTATTAATATTCCACGGAGTAGAGTGGATCCGGTTGGGACTGACTTGACTTGGGAACGCCAACTGAGTTAGAATACGGTAAAGCTTGTCAATCCCGAAGCTACAGCTACACTACCGAGGCGTCAAGAGGTCGATCCCTCTCTTTCTCGATTATGACCCGCAATACGCGACCCGCGGCGAGGAGCGGCAAGTGGAGGAAAACAACTGTTACGGAATATGACATGGCCATGCATATGGGGGAGCATCGCCTCCCTTTCGGGCGCCGTCTGAAGTTGAGCTGTGCACGCGAGAACACGCTGACGTCACGGTCGCCCACCCCGGCCCGAGCCAATCTGTCGTTCAGCCCATGTGGGACCTGAGCCCCTGTAGCCCTGTCGTCAACCCCTGTGTGATGGGCTGTGCTCGATATAATTTGCACGGCCGCCGAGCGTCCACATGCCGCGGCAGTCAGCCACCGCCACCCGATTGTGATGGTGTGCAATTTAAATTATTTGAAAACCTCGTTGGTAATTGGTAACAGTATCATCCATTAGTCCTGTGAAATATCCATGTCAAACTACGATATAATCCCTCACGCATGCTGGTAGGTATTAGTATGTCGATCCTCCATCGTCGTGCACAACAAAGTCTGCTTGGTCTTCCAACCCGGGATTTATCAACCGCTTGTCCTCCGTCGCGACAGCATGCGGCTGCACCCAAGAAAATCCACCAGGCCGACATAATACGTCTGCGAGATTCCCTCCCCAGCTAGAATGTGCAAATGGGTTCGGAAGCGTCGTCCCGGGTGCAATCGACTTGTGGGCAGAATTACGGATCTACGTAACAACCAAGCGATTGTCAATAAAACCATAAATATAGCACTGGCGCAAAGTTGTGTGATGGGAGTTGACAGGGCTTGCGCGCTGGCAGGACAGGTGATAACAAATGCTAAGGGTCCATACCTGTTCTATCGTGGTAACGTTAAGACAAAGAAGCTAACCCCTGACGGTGAGTTTTCTGTGCCGACCCAGTGGAAAAAAAACTGCCTACCCGCACATGGTACACCAGCAGGGCACCAACAGGCCAGATGACCGCGGCGGCGAGGCAGAAAGCAACAGCGCTTCCCACACCCTTGCTGAGTGCATGACCGAACGTCTTGACATCTCTCTCCCGCGTCAAAATTGACAGATGGAGAGCAGAAGTTACGATAACCAGGGAGAGCGTAAGTGTCTATACGGCCTAGAGATTAACAGACTAGACTCTGTGGCGTTAAAAAAACTAAGACGCACAGCTACCAGGATGAGCGCAAAGAAATGTGTATAATTACGGCGCCCTACGCAGTTGTTTACCCATTGGCAGTGGTGGTCGCATCCATCGACACAATTGTCGCACTGCACAGAGGGTTAGCCTTCGCTTGGTATGTCTATTGGATGCGATGCATACCACTCTGCAGTGATTCGACCGTGGAGGACGGTAAGTGCGACAAGTGGGGCAGTATTTTACGGTCACCCTGACAAATTCATGTGAACGACGGATTTTGGTTATGATAGTCTGGAGCCTCACACTGCTGAACGGACTTTCAAATCCCGAGTTAGTGGAACATAGTCGCTGCCGTCAGAGCGCGCCACAGATGGATAGGGTGGATCAAGGTCCAGGTTTCGTGGAAGAATTCCAGGGTCCTTGAACGCCTATTAAGAGCATAATTAGCACGGCGACACAGACTTCCAAAAGCGAAAGACCGACGGTCGATAACATCAGCGAAATTGTCAAAAGACACATGTACGCGCCAACGGCGGCGACAGCGGGGCTTTCGTTATGCCACCACCAGACGCTTGTCGTCCCGAGCCAGACACCTGCGATCCCAAAGACCAAAGTGAGGGACCCTATGAATGCCCAGGGTTTGGCACCACCCATGAGCAAATGGCCGCGTATGAACCAGCGATTCGAAGACGGTATCCGCTCATAATTTCGCACGTAGCCAGAAGACTTTTCCCGTTTCACAGGAACTGCGGAGAGGGGGTATTCAGACTTAGTTGTGGGAGGGTAAGGTATAAAGTTAGCAGGGGAGTGGTGTCGCATGTCGAGGGCGACGACGTCTGACGGCTTGTATTCCTCGTCGGAAGATTCTTTAATCTCGAAAGGCGTTGGTGCGTTGCTCGTACTTCGAGCAGACGGAGGGCCGACCATGACTTGCGACTGGCTGGCACTAGCCGAGCCAGACAACGACCTGCGCACCGACTCGAGACTGAGGCCCTTCCGAAACCGCTCAAAGCTATCGCGAACGCGGGCTGCGGCGCTTGCGTTTGCGGCATTCTTCTCAACTACGTTCCTAGCTAGAGACGGCTTGGACCGATGCGTCGTCAAAGAACCCGAGCGGGAACGGGCATGTCCACTCGTCGGGAGCAGTGGCTCACGGCTTTGCTTCTGATTTTTCGTAGGCAGCGGTTGGCTCGACGTGTCTTGCATGGAATAGCGCGACGTGCGGTCCCCACCGACCGGGAATGTGTCCGAGTGTACATCCGAATCGTACGCGGCGTCGTGCGTCGCCGACAACGGCTGGAGCGGAAACGTAGAGTGAACGCCCTCGCGCTCCTGTGAGGAGGCGTGAATGGCGCTCGAAGAAGCCACCGACGAACGACGAGACGCATCAGAAGGGGACAGAGGAGGTAGGGTGGGACGCGAAGGGTGGAAGAAAGGCGGAGGCGGCAGGATTCCGTGCGCGTGTGTACCTGCGAATGCTCGACGGGTTGGGGAGCTCGGCTCGGTCGATACGGACGGGCTGGGGCGGGGACGAGAGGCGGAAGAGACGGCAGAGCCGGTGCGTGCATGTCTGCTACTTGCAGAGTTGGACGCGTCACCGCCGCGGGGGGTCGTTGCGTTTTCAAACTTGGTCGAGAGTCCAACGGTTGACAACGATGAGGGGATTTGTGAGGGACGCTGAGAGACAGGGACCGTAGGTGTAGATGGAGAGAAGGGTAAAGAACGCTGAGAAGCCATAGCTCATCAGATATTGATATTTACGAGAAGTGTAAAAGAGAGAGGATTGGAATATGGGAAAAACCGGAGAAAGAACGGGTGGCTATAGCGCAAATCCGCGGTTGCCTCCTCCCCCGGCTCGGCTAACACCGATTTTTGGCACTTTGCCGGCCTCGAGGTGGATGTGCCGTATTAGAATTGCGTGGTGTAAAACTATAACTCATTACACGAGGTACAGGATACCCTACAAACTATGTTCCTGCGCCTCTATTTTGCCGTGAAACAATCCATTGCCGAATATACGTACTACTCATTTTGGCCTGCTTCAGTGCCTCGACGTCTTCCACCTCCAGTCGACTCGAACTATGTGATATTACGTCTATCACGAACGCTTTTAATGGCGGCAAGCCCTTCTCCTCCCGGCATTTGTCCACTTGAATGCAAGTGAACATGAGCACGCCACAAAGAAAGGTGAAACACACACCAGCTTTTCCACCAGATGCTGTCTCCATGCTCACTACGAGAGCCTGTATGTTTGGATCTGTTGCCGTTGGCCCATAGACGTCATTTATCGGCACTACGTCATAGACAAGGCCGGGCTTGAACATTTTCAGAAACCGGCTGACGCTTCGCATCCGCTCGGACAAACTTTCCAACACATCTCTGTTGACCTTTTTCGTTAAAAGCGCGTCATCTGTATAATCGGGTTCTGTAAAAAACAGGTCTCTTCGTTATCAGCTCGACACGTACCCGTCACGCCGACAATAACCTTCTCATCAGCAATCCACGCGGCCATACTGAGCAATATTTTGTGCCCAGCATGTAGGTGATCAAAAGTTCCCCCTAGAGCGACGACGGGGTGTGTCGAAGGGTCCGATCCCGGTGCACTAGGCGAATCCGGGTCAACTTCGCTGTCCACGACGTGATCTCCAGGCTTGGACCAAGCTGTCCGTAGGGAGGTTACGGACTGGGGAAGAGGGACCGGTATGCAGTCTAAGAAGAATTAAAAAAAGCGCTACGACTCAAAACGACTGGACCCACCGCCTTCAATCCTGATGACTACCTCAAAATCCTTCCCAAAATCCTCGGAGAGGTCCTCGTCGAATCCCCTCAGGAGGACGTCCGCTTTAAGCAGGACTTTGTCCAACTTCTGTGCCACCGCGGTGGCTTGCACGTATACGTAGGTCAAAAGCCTTTGGACGTCATCCCAGCATTCGGTGTGCGACACCCCGACCGAGCTGTTATTGCTATGCGAGGAATCAAAGCTACGCCTGCGACCCACTTTCTCGTTGTGACCGGAAAGTGGGGAGCGAGGTCTTCGACCGGTGTTGAAAAGACGGGAAAAGAGAACGATGACGAGACGATCGCGGACGCATCGGGTCGCGCTTGCTATAGCTGGGGAGAGAAAGCAAGGGGTGCTCAAGTTGTTTACGGTGGCGAGGAGGAGAACGTGCGAGGCGGTGGCATTGGGGAGAGGCATGGTGACATGCTCCGTTGCCGGAGACAAGGGGGCAGCGTTGTCGGACATTTGAGTAGGTCCTGTTATGTGACACTCGATCGAGGGATTTGTGTCATAGGAGTAATGTAGCCACAAGCCAATCGCACAAGCCCATCCTCGGTTCAACCGGCCAACGCACGCGGAACTCGGAGGCCGGAGCTGCGGCCCGTCCATTTCTCGCAATTCTATTCCCGACTTCATTCAGAGAAAATCGTTACATGTCATGATATGGTCATTAAAAAACTACTCATGTCCGAGTTCGAGGAGAAACCCGACTCTGGTGCAAGCCTTTCACGTCAAAAAACACGTTGAATCCGAAAGCAACCCCCAAAAGGCATGCTCCTGCCGACGCAACGTTATAAGCGGTACACCTGCCTCGCATCAATTATCAGAATCCAACCCTAAGCGAGCTGGTCACCAACGTACCATCCATTGAACCCCCCGGGTGGGCACTTCTCCCTGATCAAGATCCATATAAACTCCACGGCCCATAGAAAGAAAAAAATGGTGTCCATGAGGAGCATCCATTTAAGTTCCTTCCGAGCTGCCCTCCATTGTTCCTCCAAAGCAAGACCCTCGAAAACGCTTCGCCTCTTGGGCCGTCGGTTTCTTCCGGTCTGGCTCTGGCTCAGTGAGGTCGAATGGTCATCGAGTTCTGCGCTTTCCTCATCATCTTGACCCAAGGCGGATCTTAACATTGTCGGGTCTACGATCAAGTTCACTTGGACGCTCCCTTGTTCCCCCTTTCCTTTCTTTTTCTTCTTCTTGTCACCTGGTAGCCCCTGAACGGGCAATACAGCCAGACCACCTGGGCCGAGGCCCGTGGGGTTTCGCTTCTTCTGGCGGCGGCCACAGCAGCAAGGACGGAAAAGGAAGTAGTAAAGCAAGAACAGAGAAGTCAGGACAGACAAGGCATATAGCGCGAGCGTATGGGGCTTAGATTGAGGTGGCGGAGGACTGAGGGTCTTAATCCACTGTAATACCGATGTCAACGCTATCCGGGAAGGAATATAGTGGCATACCAAAGCGGCATAAATCATAGAAATGGCCGTTACAAGAGCTAACACGGTCTGGATGACTCTGGTCGCCACCCTCTTCTTCGGACCATCGGTAATAAGGCGACCCCTCTGATCCACGCTGCCCACTGGCTCCTCCTCCTTAGCAGTCTCTGTGCCCGAGCGGAATTCGTGTTCCAACATGCGAATACGCTCCTCCTTCAGCTCTGGATCCAGAGGCATATCATAGTTGGGAGCATCGTTGCTAGACCAGGGAACGAATTCCCGAGAACACGAACTATTGGTCGCAGCATAGGGGTCGAACTGGTTCCATGCTAAACCAGAGGCGTGATACGAAGGGTCAAAGAAGGGTGCGCGAGAGGCTTCGGATTGTGGCCCAGTCCTCAGAGATTTGCCTTCTTTCGCGTACCACCCGCGCGACCAGGCAGGAAATTGTGAGATGTCGATCTCTGAGTTTGGAACATCTCCACGTGAGGAAGCGGCGTCGAGGGGATGATGCGATGTGTGAGGTGAATATAATCCACTGTCAGGAGGAACATAAACGGATGGCTGTGTGAGAGACGACCCGCGTATCGTGGGAGGGAAAGCCCTATAATAGGTGTGTCGCAACGGCGTAGTATTATGAGATAGTGATGTTAGGGTACCGCGAGAGGAGACGAGAGATGGTGGATTCAACGAGGCATGACTGGCGACAGAAATGGATGCCGGTGGAGGAGGAATTGAATAATCGTCGTATGTGGGGTCGCTGGGATATGTGCGGAGATTTAGCGCGCGTGTATAGTCGGCAAGATCCATTGCATCGATAGAAGGATCGGAGGCGTCATGCCTTGGATAAGGGGGTATGGCAGAGGTCCAGCTGCTATCGTTAGCCTGGAATGTAGGTACAGATTGGCCTGTGAAGGAACGCAACGGGGGAGGAGGATCGATGGGATCGGGAGACCAGGGACGGGGCCGAGAGAGCGAAGGTGGAGGCGATTCCTCGGAGTGGTGAGTTGGAGAATACATTTCTTCGTGACGGGGTCGTTAAAAGTTGTCATAAAACTGAAGACGAGATGGCACAAACGTGAGGCAACGAGCTGAGAATGAGCTGCAATATAATATGTCACCACGTGCCATTTACTGCATATGGCTATGGAAGGGCTTGTAGCCAAGTCAAGAAAGGACTAATCCCGTCCCCGCTAGTGCCCTCGCCCTTCTCATCTTCCAACTCGACGGTCTCTCCGACGCTTACCCAACTTCCCATGAATTCAACCTCTCCGTCTTCCCACTCCGCGAATTTGAACGCTTCTCCCGGGGGACCAGTAGTGTCCAAGCCTCCCAATTCCGAGGTGTCTTCGCCCTCGGCTCCAAGCTCGTCGATAGCCACGCCGCCCGTATGAGATCGGCGCCGCTTGTCGAGCTCTCGCTCTAGGACAGATCGCACTCGATTAATTGCAAGCTGTTCCAAAGGAGACGTAGATGAAACACCGCCTGTCTTGAGTAGGTCACACTTGTGAGCTAGGACGAGAATAGCAGGAGAGTTTTGTGACGGCGGAATTTTGACGACAGCATGCATGATTTTATGCAAGTGTCTATGGAATCCGGAGTCAACCATGAACGGGCACGACGTAAAAAGGGTACATAATCAAACGTACTCTGCTACGGTGGGGCCATTGCGAGATACATTGCTGGCGTCCACGACAAAGACAATAGCCTTTGCGTTTGGCAGATACTCGCGGAACTGTTCGCGGATTCGAGGGTGACCAGGAACATCGATCAGATTGATGTCTTTCTTGTTTCGTGAAAAGACGCAGACATTGGTTTGTAGTGAGGTGTGGCTTGGAAGCGTTTGGCCGTATGCCAGCTACAGCGAATATCAGAACCTGAAGAACCAGCATAGATGAATACACCACGTACTGTCGATAGGATAGCTGTTTTTCCCGCGTCGGGCGTTCCTACGAATATGACGCAGTTTGCACGGGACTTCGACCTACGACGAAAGAGGTAAAGAACAACTGTAGTCGAAAATGAGTAAGTGATATGGAGGGGGTTTCTGATACGATAATCACCCGCAAAAAGGATAGCAACAAGGAAGGAGGTCACCAATAGCCTTGGGTGCGATAGTTCCATTGTCTGAGGTGGTCGTGTTCGCGTTCGGTCGAGCCTTGGGTGTATTATGTAACGATATAGAAAATCTCTGGATTCCGGATGACCGGAACGATGGCCTCAATGACAGTCGAAGTAGACGATGAAGAGACCTCCCGCCATCCTCGAAAGAGAGTTCGTTCTTCGCTCACAGGAGCAGGGACTGCTGCGCGCCCCGTTGTATCTGAAGAGATACCCAATTCGCGGCGATTGTTTGCGCCATTTCGCGCTCTTGGACTCATAACAAATCAAGTGCCGTTTGCGCTCCAGGTTCGAGCAGTCAAAGGTTCATCCGAAGGGCCGCGTTTGCACATTCTGACATGTACGGGAACCTCATGGATTTTGTGGGAAGGGGAAAAGATGACCCTTCTTTTTGTCGGTGAGTGGACACTGTCTCGTTCCGATCTCATGGCAGTTCTCAATTGCAGACCTCCCTTTCAGGATCTGAGGCTCAGGATCCCATCACGGGTCTAGCTTTTGAAGGAGACTTTATTTGGGCCTCTTCTGGTCCGCATATCCTCAAATACGTTCGAGGGAAAGAGGTGAGCGTTCTTTCGGGCCTCCAGTGCTCGCTATGCTCATCCCCGGGAAGGTTGTCCGTTTAACCAATCCTTTGGGGACCTCGATAACATCGCCTCTCGTATTTGGCTTCCTCTTGCTCACTCTGACGGAAGATGGCCGGAATCTGCTCGCCTGGGACGTCTCAGAAAAGGGTGAGTGTACAACATTTGCATGCAGATCGTGCTGAAGGGGTTATGAAGTGTTACATAGTCAGATCCAATTTGAACCTGGTTTCACCGCCGTGCACCTACTTCATCCTGCCACCTACCTGAACAAAGTCATCGTCGGGGGTAGCGACGGTAGTTTGCAGTTGTGGAATATTCGTACCCGGTATGCACCGTAATGTATATTTCAAAGCAGCTCAACGAAGTGCCCACCTTAGGTCATGCATATACAAAATCCCTTTCGCTCGCCTGTCAGGATCATTAGCCAGCAACTCACTCTCATCCGTTACGGCGTTGGCTCAATCTCCTGCCATTGATGTTCTAGGCGTCGGCTTTGCATCAGGAGATATTTCAATCTATGACATCCGCGCTGACGAGAAAATAATTCGAATATTCGTGCGGGAGGGCCCGGTGCGGGCACTGGCCTTCCGAGGTGGTAAGAGGGACCCAAGCATTACAATCTCACGAAAGCCTTACACTTTGTAGATGGACACCCAACTCTTGCCTCTGCCTCGGAAACGGGACATATATCCCTGTGGGATCTCGGCTCTGGTGGGCGTTTGTTACATACCGTACGGGGAGCCCACGACGGCAGTATATCTGCGCTGCAATGGATTCCCGGTCAGCCACTGCTCATTAGCTCAGGAGATGACAATAGTGTCAAGGTTTGTGTGCGAAGTGGAAGATGTTGCATATTTTATTGACACATCCCAAGCAATGGCACTTTGATTCACTGACCTCGCCACCCCACCTACTGAAGTTTCGGTCGGGCCATCAAGCACCTCCGCATCTTATTCGCTTTTACGGTGAAGATGGTAAACAGCTGTTGACCGCATCGAGAGATCGTAGTCTCCGCTGTACCTCAGTCGTACGCGATTCACGATCGTTCGAACTGTCCCAAGGTTTGCCTGTTTTCTAGTCGAAAAACCTCTTGGTGACCCACACTTTCCTAGGCTCTCTTACCAAGAAAGCGACTACATTATCTGTACCCCTCACTTCCCTCAAGCACTCCTCCATCACAGCATTGTCATACTCAACGACGAGATCCAAAGACTGGGATGATATTCTGACAGCACATTCTGACGAGACACATGCCAGAACATGGAGCATGTTGAACAAAAGATTAGGCCAGCACGCACTTGGCATAATAGAGAAAAGCAAGACGAGGACTCTCGGAGTCATCAAGGCAAGCCCTGTCAGCTCCGTTTCCCTTTTGACGTGTTTAACTCAGCGATAGGCTGTTTGCGTCTCGGCTTGTGGCAATTTCGGGTTGGCGAGTTCTTCCACGGGCGCCATTCACATGTGGAACATGCAATCCGGTGCCCATCGTAAATCGTTTAACATTGGGCCTTGTCCAGAAGGCGTTCAAACAAAGTATCGACCTCCTCCCGGAAAACAAAGGAGCGAAGAGCGCAGTGTTACGGGCCTTGCCACGGATTCGTTGAACAGAGTAGTGATGGCTGCCACTCTCGATGGGACTGTCAACGCACGTTTTCATACATGGGTCGTCAAAGGGCCTCATTGTTAACTTCCTCTCCAAACAGTTCTTCGACTTTCACACGTCGAAACTAGAGCACACCCTCGTCATACCTGCCACCATCGTCTCTATAACCCTCCAGCGAAACAGCGGTCTACTTGCTGTAACATGCGATGATCTCGCTGTGCGCCTTGTGGATATCGAGACTCGCAGAATAGTTCGAGAGTTCGGTGGATTCGGCGGACGTGTTCTGGACCTTGTATGTTCACCTATTTTGGACTAATCGTTCTGATATCATCACCATTGCCGCATAGGTCTTCTCGTCTGATTCGCGGTGGCTCATAACGACGTCACTAGACTCGATCATCAGGACGTTCGACATCCCATCGGGACGCCTGATTGATGCTTTCCGGACGGCAACTGTTGCCACCAGCATATCGTTTTCGCCCACGAGCGATTTCTTGGCTACTGCTCACGTTGATAGCGTAGGTGTGTATCTCTGGTACGTCCAACGTGCGGCACCGTCAGCGCGATCTGATAGTACTATGACAGGGCGAATCGAGCCCAGTACACGGACTTCTCGTTCCGCGGCATTTCCGAAGAGGATGTCGAGCGTGTCGACCTACCATCGATGCTTGGCTCGGCCGAAGACGAAGGTTTGTTTGAAGGTTCATTGAAGTTGCACGTAATCAATATCACGTTCCCAGCGTTGGATGATCTGTCCGCCCTCGTAGTTTATGACCAGCCCGAAGACCATTTCGTCTCCATGCTTGGTCTGGAGGGAGAGGTTGTTACCCTTACGCATTTACCACGATCTAGGTGGCAGACGCTGTTGAATCTTGATGTGATTCAGGTCAGCTGTCTTCCTTTTTCTGTATTTCCTACGCGTTCACTCATTTGGGTAATTAGCAACGAAACAAACCAAAAGAGCCCCCAAAGGCTCCAGAGAAGGCACCCTTTTTTCTGCCTACTCTTGCGGGCGTTGAAGCACGGTTTGTGGTCCAAGAGAAAGAAAAAGAGGAGACATCTGCGAAGAAGTCCCAAAAGGCCGCGGCACACGCAAAGAGTGTCTTCTTTCAAAAATTGTCGCAAGGGCCCGAAGATGGAAATTGTGAGTGCACTATCTACTTTTAAGGACGCATGCTCATCTTCTCGCTAGATGAAGCGTTCTTCACCTACGCAAAATCGCTCTCCCCAGCAGCAGCAGATCTGGAAATCCGCTCTTTGGCGACCGTTCAGGATTTGAGTCTTTTCCTGCGTGGCCTTTCACAGCGTTTAAAGTCCCGCCGTGATTTCGAGGCTGTCCAGACGTATCTTAATGTGTTCCTGCGCGTACACGGAGAAATGCTTGTCTCCAACCCCGAGATACGAGGTGACCTGGACGCATTCTTGTCGCTGCAACGGCAGGAGAGTGGTCGCGTGCTAGATTCCATCGCCTCGTGCTTGGGCACTCTGGCGTTTGTTCGAGACGCCCTGTGATTTTTTGTTTTCTCGCCTGTACACGTGTATCTTTAGGTCTAGTGTACGGCAGATAATATATCACTTTTCCTTTTTCCATCTTGCGCAGCGTACACCGAGCTGAATGTTCTTGGATCGGGAGAAGCCGATGTTCAGTTTCGCGGAAGCGCTCTGCGACTGCCGAACTTCTCTTCCTATACTGTATGGACCAGTCAACACCACTTACCGTTGCGGTAGGAACAATAGCATCATGCACGTTCGTCTTCCTTGTCTCGCGGGATATCCGCACTCCTCCTGCTCACGCAAGCCTTCTCTATAGCCGTCACCGGTGCCCTGATTACTGGTACCTATGCTCTTGCTAAACGAAGAGGACAGGTCATCGCCAGCATATACGCCGCGTCAGCAGCCCTCAATTGCGGGATCGTAGGAGCCACTTTCTTCAGTACGTCAAATCGTGTGCTGTCTCTTTGTTCGCCCTTTCACTTCTTTGTAAGGTGTTCGGGGATATGTCATTGTGCCACTTCTGAATGAAGTGATGTCATCAAGACTGTATGAACGAGAGAGCCAACGAAACTCCTCGGCTTCGCCTGAAGTGTCTGCGGATGGTGCCATGACATGGGGAGCAATGAGGCTACACCACACGCTCGACTCTGCTTTAAGTGGGGGGATCACGGGGAGTGTCTTGAATACTTGGAAGCGTTCGTTATCTCCTCGTGTTTTTCAGTCTCGGATCAAATCAGACTCAATGGTTCTTCCCTTAGGCGGAACGCGTGGTACATTTACCGGGCTGATGTTTGGATCTGTCTTCTGCACCCTCGGACAATTGCTTTACAACGAGTTCGGCGTCCAACGCATAAAATACATTTCTCGAAGGCACCTTATCCCCTCCCCGTCGCCGACACCCATAGCTTCGGAGCCTTCAAAACTCCCGGCGCCTAAGCGACCTCTACTTGACCGCATGATTCATGTCATTGGCTTCAACCGGCTCTCCGATGAAGAATACCTGGCTCAGTTGAGAGAGAAACGCGCCGCGTATCTGCGGAGGATAGCGAATCTGGAAGCGCAACTGGAGGAAGAGAAGAACCCGAAACATCCACATCCATAGACGTGATCTTTGTCCAGAATCCTGTCCTAGTGTCGCTGTGTCTATCTTATGACATCTTGATTCCGAGCGAAACTTCGACATCGCCATGTACGTTCAAGTGCCAGAACCGGCTATTCATGAGCCTTTGGTTCAAGTCTCCAGTTTTTTTCTCGGTCAATGTCTAGAGGAGGCACGGCTTCGGAGCGTCGTGAGTTATCAGAGTCTACACATACTTCACAAACTCGATCATCTATCTGCTTATCTCTGCCTGACTAGGACTCTGACCAGCAGAGAAATCAGCGGATCGATTGGCCGTCTGTGATGGCAATGTGCGCCGTGCACTAGGCTTTCTGACTTTGCAGCGCCACACCTCTTGTGACTCCCATCATGCCCCTGGACCTGTGGTAGATGGATAAGAACCGCATATGGTGTTTTTTTTCTTGCGCTCCGCGTGTCTGGTCACCAACACTACACATTTTTGTCTCACCCAATGTCAAAGAAATGGTAATGCGTGTTGGAATGGCTAGTGGCTCGTGAAATTGGATACTTGCCTGTTAGGCTCGGGAATTCAAGGCCCCGTCTTGTTCCTACCCCCTACTTCGCACGAACCCATCCATATGAGGGGCAGTGCGACGAGAGTGGCGACCGCATATGTCTTGCCAAATACCACTCGAGTGGCCCCTTTACAACATCACATTATTCTATGTTGATACACTTCTGCTATGCCTTTCCCGTCTGCTCTGAATCCCCCCACGGCAACGTTGTCGCCGTGAACAGTCAGTGTATTGACCTTTGCTATGAATCGCGTCTGAGCAACGGCGATCGACGCGATCGCCCAGTCTTTGGCGTTGCCTTTGGTGGAAAGAGTGTGTCGGGAGATAGTGCCAAGAAGGGTGGTTGTAACAATCGACGTGGGATCTTGAAACGTACTAAGCACGTAAGACGTCAGTGCGTAGAATTCACGCGAGGTGATAGGGAGTGGGCGACGCACAGTGTGACGATTGGGCCATCGGCAATCTTCTTAGAAAGGCTCATATCTTCACGCAGGCCTCCCCACTTCCTGGTCTTCTTCACGGACACTCCCCTATCTCCACCCATACCGATCCATAAGCAGCCGTCTGCAGTGCCCGCAGCAATAGCCCCGGTGGATGAAACGGAGAGGCAGAGCACGAAGGGGGGAGACAGCGATACACCAGATGATTGCGACGAGGAGGCTTGGGAAATATGTGATTCTACGAACCCGGCGACCTACAAAGAACCACCTACAGAACTCTCGTCTCGAAAGTATCGTGCCTTGCCTGAAATAAAAATGGAGTAAGGTCGAGTCATACCCTCCACTGACGAGTTCGCCAGGGCGTTTGGGGATGAACGCTACACTCGCGCAGATCTTGAAGGCCCGTTCTATCAACAGTACATTCATTGACAGACTTTTGATGAGGCTCACGCTGTTGTGCTGGGACTTCATCCTCTGGACGCTTTTTGTCGCCAGATCCACCACGCCCACGGCCCCACTATCCATGGTGAACGCAAGGGTCTTCTGATTCTCACTAATAGATATCTGAGGGTAAGTTCTCAGACAATCCAGGGGACATGTCAAGAGCACATCCCTGGTTCGTCACATCCTCTTCGTTTTCGCCTACTCGGATGACGGCCAACGCGTGTTCGTTTGACTGGACGAGTTGTTGTGCATCCAAATCAAATAATTTTACCTGTAATCAATCGCTGAATATTAGTAGACACTTCACACTGGGGCGGGAAGGGGATTGACACCGACAGAGGACCCGCAAGCTACCCATACATGGCCGAAGCTGCTCGTATTCTGCGTAACGGCTATGACTGACGAGACTTCGATGTTGAGTCCTCGAATGGCCTTGACCACTTTAGTATCTGGTGGGCGGTAGAGTCGAAGACTCCCATCATCTTTCGAGCTGAGCAGAGCATCTTGTTGACGGGTACGAGAACTCACCAGATCCCAGTATTAACATCCCATTCTGCGTATAAGTCAATGCTGATACGTGCGCGGGTATCAGAAATGTATGTTGCAAGGCGAGTGCAGGACTGGATGTCTCAAGGTTCATGACCAAAACGGATATAGCAATCTGATAAATCGATCCCTTACTGTCAGCCACCATG
>Ga0137397_10000258_pt1 | contig 36017 bp, 31 predicted proteins | sample czorhiz116metaG_FD_106658 | JGI IMG/M metagenome (GOLD analysis project Ga0137397, IMG submission 106658) | Vadose zone soil microbial communities from Angelo Coast Range Reserve, California, USA - czorhiz1.16 metaG | ecosystem: Environmental > Terrestrial > Soil > Vadose zone | place: USA... | reverse complement strand
TATCCCTTTCGCAGCCGTGCCGCTTCGGGAAACGCCCGAATCAAGGCAATGTCAGACCGATTTCGATAGGTTTCAAAGCCGATCAGAGCCTCGGAAGCAGCGCCGACTCCCGACTCCACAACGGCGTGTCCTTCAAAACCCGCACCCAAGGGCACCAGGTCGGTGAGTGCAAGGCCGGAAAATGCGGGCACCTGAATACCCACGCGACCGACGCGTCTTCCGCTGTTCTCATACAGCGAGATGTTTCCGTCTATCGCTCCAGGGCTCGTGTTGACCAAAGTTAATCGAGTCAGTGAAGAGGGAATGCCAGATACTTTGGGAAAAATTAACCGGTTCGCGGGTGTCGCGATCAACTCACTGGCATCGATAAATGTCAACTCGGAATCGAAAAGTGCAAAAAGACCTTTCACAGCCGATGTTGAAGCAGAGAGCTCAACCCAACCTGTTAGTCCATTAATTCCAGACCCAAATATCTCAACAGCTCGTTGGGCTTTCTGAGTCGATGCCGGTAAAGTTAACTTAACAGGATTGGTTATGCCGTTTCCTCGAATGATGGAGCCACTGTAAGTTCGCGCGGTCAGCGTCACTTCAGCTTCAGTCAACGTAGGATTAACCAGCGCGAGTCCCAGATCGGCAGCATCGCTCGACTGCAACACAGGCAAGTACAGCTTTTGGCTCTTTGCGTCCAGAGGTGATTGACAAAGAATAATTAGTATAGCGGACGCGACAAGTACAGTCCGGCCGGATTTCAAAAAACGCAAATTCACGGATAAAAGTCGTCCTTTCCCTGGATGAGTCCGATTCACGCTGGCTGTGGCGGAATCGCCTTGCAGCGGGAGTATATGAGTAGGTCATCGATTTTTGACAAGCATAATGTTGCATCCGGTTACTCATCCAGTATTGTCGTGAGTGCTAGCCTGTTGGGTTCCTGCTGTCCCAGCGCTGAGTGGTTTCAAAAGAACATAGAATCTGTAGAATTGGAGCTTGAGAAACTGTTCAGTGACCTCCTGCATGCCGTGCCAGGTCTGTGGCCAGTTCTTGGGTGTCGCCCCTAAGAAAACCGGTATGCAGGACACCGTAATGTGAGCAGGAGCCATCACCGCCTGGTAGATGAGAGACAAACGCATACTGCGAAAGGCGGGTACAACAACAATAAGGCTCTTGAGATGCTCTTTGGTCAGAAAGTCCCGGACCTTATAAGCGGCATTGAGACTGATAGGCTCGATTGCCCGGATTGGCATGATCTCCGGCGTCTGCATCTGCGCCACCCGTGCCATCAATTCCGAAGTGCCGATGGACACGGCCTGCGCTCTCTCCGACTCATACGATACTTGGACGGGGACAAGAACCCTTGCGGCAAAACCTTCCTTTTGGAGTGTCGCCGCTCGCTCGAAGAGGAGGTAGTTTTGATCCAGGTTCTCCACGACAATGAGGTCGCTCTGAGTCAGGCGCTCCGTACATATCAGGCTCCGCCCGATTCTGATGCTCCAGAACTCGCGTGTCACAGTGACGATAAGAACGACGAGCATGAGAAGCCCTAGTCGGAGCGTCCACCTCGACGCTGACTTGATCGACTTCTTCTGGGAGAAAAATGGCGCAGCCACTAGGAGCCTGTCGCGAATAAGCACATGTGGACCGAACATTCCCGGTTGTGGGAAGAGTCGGCAAAATTGGCGTCGATCGGAATGCCCATTCTCGAGAAAGCACGAGAATAAAAGGGGATGGTCCCTGCATGAATCACATGCTGTGGGAAACATCAGCCTGATCCGGCGCGATTTGAACGTGGCACCTGCGCCAGAAACGAGACTTTTCGCGCCACGATTGTAACTCGCGCCTAAACAGAACTTGGCGCGACCTCGGTGAAGCTCAAAGGTCCAACGACGGAGCTCGACGCACTGACACTCATTTATTCAAAACGAATCTATTCCCGACGGCTCCTGGGATCTCAGCCATATTAATAATGATGGCGGCATAATATGAGGGACTTGTTGCGTCCGTAGTTAAGTCGCTGAAACGGACAAGGATAGTCTCACCTAGCAGCCCGTGGTAATTCGGGGACAGACGCATAAATCACCTAAATTCGCATTGAAAACATTAGAACAATTTAGGTGATTTATGCGTCTGTCCCCGAATTACCACGGGCTGCAAGGGAACCGTAGGTTACGTTACGAGGGAGTATACCGGCACCCTCTGGATGCAAACTCTAAGTTTCTCGGCCAGTACCCTTACGTAGGGTTCTGCAAACAGAGTGTCATGAGTGCCCGGAACCACGTGGACCTCCAATCCTTCGGCCGCCATGTCGCTCCAACCCAATCGCCGGTCATAAAAAGATCTTTCAGGCGCTTCACTACTCAAGAGAAGGGCGATACGCCCAGGATACACTTGCGGTACATAGTTCCCTAGGGCCTCGCGGTTTGCCTTGAGGACGTCTCGCATGGCACGAGCCAAAGAACCTTCGCGACGTGGGTGAGTCTTGCGTACAAGTCCCTGGACGCCCGTGCCCACCTTTTTTCCTAACATCTCAACGAGATAGCTCACCTGGTCTTTAGGTCTACGTAGTAAAAGGTTACCTACGAGCCGATCAACCTTTTGGGCAAAATTATTGGTCTTAGAACCCGGAAAATAGGTATCAAAAAGGGCTAACAGAGCGACCTCCTGACCTTGTTTATGTAGCTGCTGAGCCATTTCGAAGGCCACTATGCCCCCTGACGACCCGCCCCCCAGGAAATAAGGCCCATCGGGTTGGAGCGTGCGTATCTCTTTAATGTAGAGAGCAGCCATGTCCTCAATCCGGTGGAGAGGAGGCAGCTTTCCATCCAGACCCTGGGCTTGTAGACCGTAAAAGGGTTGATCCGAGCCCAGGTAACGCGACAGAGTACGATAGTTGAGGACGTTGCCACTGACCGCGTGTATGAAGAAGAAAGGGGGATTGGAACCGTTGGATTGGATGGGCACCAACGGACATGAAAGTGATGGCCCGTCTTCGTTACGGAGTATGTCGGCTAGTTGCTCGACAGTAAGTACCTGCAATAGGAAAGACGGTGGAAGATTTCTGCCGGTTGCCTTTTCGATTTCAAGGATCAGATTTACAGCCAGCAGGGAGTTGCCTCCCAAATCAAAGAAGTTGTCCTTGATCCCGATTGGCTTGATGGCCAGGACTTTTTCCCATATCTCTGTCAGTTGGAGTTCCAACGTATCCCGGGGCGCCACGAAAGCTCTTTCCAGCTCGGGGCGTGCCGGATGGGCAGTCGTGAGACCGAGCTTCTCAGCTAAACCGATCCGCTGCAGTTTGCCGGTGGGGCCTTTAGGGATTTCCTTCAGGATGATTACGCGACGGGGTACCTTAAAATCAACCAGTCGTGAACCGGCAAACTGCTGAATCTCCCTTTCCGTGGCCAAGGTATTCTCCCTCAACACAACGGCTGCCGCCACCTCTTCACCCAGCGAGACATGGGGAGCCGCAAAGGTCACCACCTGCGCAACAGCCGGGTGATCCATGAGGACTTCATCCACTTCACGGGGGAAAATCTTTTCGCCTCCACGGTTGATCATCTCCTTGAGGCGGCCCGTGATGAAAAGGTAACCATCGGCATCCAAAAACCCCTGGTCACCTGTCCGGAACCAACCACTCGTGAAGGCACTTTTCATGGCTATTGGATTATTCTCGTAGCCCTGAGTAACGTTAGCACCACGAATGACAATTTCGCCCTTTTGACCCGTCGGCAGCAAGTTGCCTGTTTCGTCCATGATGGCAATCTCCGGCCCAGCCGCAATGCCGACCGAACCAGGCTTACGCGGATTGGGGGGTAGTGGATTACTCGCCATCTGATGGGACGCTTCCGTCATACCGTAGGACTCTATTACCGGTGCCTGGAACACCTTTTCCAACTCCGCCATAACCTGCGGCGGTAATGCGGCGGAAGACGAGCGAATGAATCTTAACGGATTGCGCGCAATGATTTCACGGTTGCTCTCAGCTTGCGTCAAGATGGTCTGATGCATGGTGGGAACCGCTGTGTACCAGGTTGGGTGAAAGGTTTCCATGCACTTGAAGAATGTGGTCACGTCCATACCTGGGGTGCAAACCACACTGGCACCAGCCACTAGCGACGAAACCGTCGCACCAATGAGGCCGTGGATATGAAAGAGTGGCATTATGTTCAAGCACCGATCCTTCTCAGTCAGCTCAAGCGTCACTTGAATGTTGTGAGCGGATGCGCAAATGTTCGTGTGTGTGAGGGGAACAATTTTAGGCCGTGAAGTGGTGCCTGAAGTATGGAGCACCAACGCCACATCGTCGGACTCTGCGAAACCGTGCAAATGCGTATGGCCGTTAGCCCCTGTCACGCGCGAATCCTGATCACGTCTAAGTGAGAAGATGCCCGCCTCTGCTTCTGACACCGGCGAACATTCGATGATTGAGATGCCCAGCCTTCGCGCCACGGCGATCGCAGGTGAATCGATTCCTGACTGCACAATTAGTGCCTTGGCTTTCAAATCGGAGAGATAGAACTTAAATTCGTCGGCCCGATAGGCCGGATTGAGGGGGGCGCTGGTCGCGGCGCTTGCTACAGCCAGAAAGGCCACGGCCATTTCCGGACCATTAGGTAGCACAATGGCTATACGGTCACCGCGGCCCAATCCCATTGAATTGAGCGCCTTCACCGTATGGTCTATGTGGATGCATAAATGGCCGTAGGTGAGAGGAGCTCGCCCAGGTGCGGCAATCGCGACGGCATCAGGAGCCGGGGCCTCGAGCACTTGGCGCATGCTCAAACTCTGGCCGTTGGTGGTTGATCTATGAAGCGGATAAACGTAAGACATACTTGTACCCTTTCAAGTCGAGCGCACGAAGAGGCAAAGCCACTCATGGCTCACGTTACGAGGGATGATCGACGTGCGATTATCTTTTATTAAATTGCATGTAAAAAGTGCAGCTGATCTCCGTCGTCGTGCGAGGCGGCTTTATACCAACAACCATTTCGGTTCATGCAATGCCACGCCAAGTTACTCGACCATAGAGCCCGACAGTGGTTTGCGCGGCGAATAACAACAGCGCAAGTTCGGTGGGAAAATGATACCTGATGTTCCAACCTCCAACGTAACCATACAAAACGGTCTCTGTCGCAATTAAAAGAATCGCCATACAGTCATACACATGACATTTCATGTAGGCGACCCGTTGGCGAGCTAAGTGAATCAGGCTTGAGGTCACGGCAGGAATGCTCAAGACAAGTAAGAAGTAGTAAGGAAATCTTCTACCCAGGATATACTGCAAGGAATAGTCATTCTGATACCTCGGTGGCTCCCACCACAAATGCAACAAGTTCATTCCGATTACCTGCCCTGAAATTGAGGGATTCTCTCTGATGCTGGACCTTATCACGTCGATCAGCATTTCGCCTTCCTCGACTTCATTCAGCCGGCGCCCCTGTTTCTCCAATCCCAAAAGTATCTGTTCCGGAAACGTGTTATGTCCCGCTTCAAATTGTGTCTTGAGGAGCTCATGACCTGTCCTTGCTCTCATAACAAACCTATCAAAGACCAGATAATTTCGGATAAACCATGGACTGACTATAACGGTTAGAAGAATGAATGAGGCCATCACGTGTTTGATCCGGTCGGAGTTCCTGTCGCAGGCAAGGAATGCCACGAAACAGATACTCAGCGTTGTGAATATCAATGTTCCCGGATTGGTCATGACCAGGACTCCCGCGATAGCCCCCAAGATCGCAAATTTCTTCAACGTCGGCCCCTTCTGAAGCCTTACAGCCTGGTAACAAAATAGGGAAAACAAAAAGAGAAGCACGATAGTTGCTTCAGGAGAAGTCGCACATTGATAGACGAAAGAAGGATACACCGCAAATCCCAGAGCAAACACTGTCGCAAGAGGTTCTGATTGTTCACGAAGAGCCAGGAACAGCGTAATGGAGGTGAATCCCGCCAGGATGCTATGGACAATAAACAAGGCCAAGAAATTCCCAAAACCGAAAAAGTAAAACACCGCGGTCAAAAGGAAAGGAAACACCGGTTGTTTGAGCGTTGTGGGGCGGGAGCCTTCAACTATTAAATCTCCAATCTTCTCCTCAATATCAGGAATAATACTCCCGTAAGTCATTCTGGTTCGCCACGCCTTGTCAATTGCGTACCCTTTCCCATCCAGCAAATTCCTTGCTATGGACACGTCCTCCCACGACTCCACTTTGTCATTCCCCTGAAAAGTGGCCGCTACAGCCACAAGACGCAAGACAACCGTGAGGCAAAACAGCAAAACCAGCAAGCTTCCGGAACGTGGAATAGCTATTTGCCACTTTCCTGGATGTACGATTGTCACAAATCCTTGTTTTGGCATTATTGCAACGCCTCGGCTGCGTTCACTTGGCGCAGTACTCGATGGAACTCACGGCAAGCATTAGCGGGAAATACTCTCCAATAGTTCAGAATTCTTTCGTCCGCCAATGTGCTTCATTTTGTCGAAGAATTCGACAATCGCGCCAATCACGCGGGCCTGATCGCTTTCGGTCAACTCATTATGGAAAGGCAGGCGAAGCAGGCGATCGCTAACAGATTCCGTCACCGGACAATCACCGGGCTTACCGCCAAATTTCACACCCATCAGCGAAAGATGCAACGGCATATAGTGAAAAATTGCGAGAATCCCGCGGCTCTTGAGATGCGCGATTAATGCCTGACGCTCACTGAGGTCTTGCAACAAAATGTAAAACATATGGTAGGACTGCTCACAGTGCGGCGGCACGGTCGGCAGAACGATGCCGTACTTGTGAGCGAGATTCCAAAGATGCCGATAGTAGTAATCCCAAACGCGCTTGCGTTTACACTGAATCTCGTCACGCGCTTCAAGCTGAGCAAAAAGAAACGCAGCTAAAATGTCCGACGGCAAAAAGCTGGAACCCACATCCACCCATGTGTACTTGTCAACCTCGCCACGGAAAAAACGGCTACGGTTTGTTCCTTTGTCCCAAATGATCTCGGCTCGCTCAATCCGCTCCGGGTTGTTGACTATGAGCGCACCACCCTCACCGCATGTAAAATTCTTGGTTTCGTGAAAGCTCAAGGTAGCCAGGTCGCCGAAGGAGCCGAGAGGCTTCCCTCTGTACCTGCCGAACACACCATGCGCGTTGTCTTCCACGACGGCAATACCGTGGCGGCCGGCGATCTCCATGATGCTGTCAAGCTCGCAACCGACGCCTGCATAATGGACGGGAACAATCGCCCTGGTGTGGGCAGTAATCAGCGACTCAAGCTTCTCTTCATCCAGATTCAGAGTGTCGGGCCGCACGTCGACGAAGACTGGCCTGGCTCCACGCAGGACAAACGCGTTGACAGTAGAGACAAAGGTAAAGGACGGAACGATGACTTCGTCCCCCGGTTGGAAGTCAAGGAGCAACGCCGCCATCTCGAGAGCGTCGGTACACGACGTCGTTAAGAAGACTCTTGCGCCACCCATGGCCTGTTCCAGCAAGACCTGGCACTTCTTGGTGTAGGCGCCATCGCCGGAAGCCTGTCCGCGAATGATAGCGTCCGCAATGTAGCCCAGTTCCTTACCTACGAGGGTGGGCCGATTGAATGGAATCTCCAGCGAGTTCGTTGCAGAGACACGCGTTGGCATGATGTTTTCCTCCTCTCCTTAATCATTGCGGGATAGTCAGATATATTTGGCGGAATCGGCTCCGGTCATGAACAGGAGATCAAGAACCGAGACGTGGGGGTCATACGGCGGGTACAATTGCCGGTACTCCGGATAATCGTAAACCATGTACTCGAGTGAAATGCCCGCGTCGGCAAGCTTGTCCTCTTCGAGATAGTTCCTCGCGGCGGGACCGCTAATGTAGTGAGTTGCTCCCAGAGACTGCAGGATCCGCAAAAGGCGATCCGTCTTGGTTCCTTCTGCATTCAAAGACGAAGAGCGAAGAAACTTCGTACCTGTGATCCCCAGTGCTAGTGCCAGTGTGATTGTAAGTTCAATCGTTAAGTCCGCCAGCAGTTCGTGGTGCGTTTTGTAGAACTCCTCCAGCTCAGCAGCGTAGTCATTGAAGAAGGGAGCCTTTCCGTAAGACTGCTTAATAGTCATCCAGTGCTTGCGCGGCCAATCTTTCGTCCAGTCGATTGCAACCTGGTTGATTGGCGTATGGTTCTCCACGACCCCCTTGTTCCGCACTGGAATTGCCAGCCAAACAGGACCATTAACGGTTTTGACGCGGTTGCGATTACGCCATCCGTGCTTGTCGTACTGAACATCGTCGTAGAAAACGAAAACGTCAGCCTTCCGGATTTGGTGGAAGTATCCCCGCCAGGGGATGTAATTCGGCTGGTTGATGACACAGGTCATGACGATTTTCGAGCTGAGATTCGTCGATCGACCCGTTACGCTGGGCGATAGTTCTTCAAATTCGTCGTGTGGAACTCTTTCCACGCGGGCTGACCTTGATAGTTCTTCTTCCTCATCGCTTGCCTTCATGGTCCCGCACAAACGCGGCGATCTTCACAATTGAACGGAACGACTCAATGTCCAGATCCTCCATGGATATCTTTATGCAGAAGCGTTTCTCCAAATGTACGAGCAATTCCAGAAACGTAAGCGAGTCCAAAATTCCCGTCTCAACCAGGTCTGTTTCGATCGATGGGACCTCGACATTCAGTTCTTTCGCAAATAGTTGCGCGAGCTCCTGCCACCTCGCAACGTCGGCCATCTTTAAGTCTATTTTTAGGTCCATTAGAGTTCCCTGTATTCCGAAGCCAGAAGGTCAAAGAGCAGGCGATCACGGATTTGCCCGCTGAGATAGTGGCACTCGCGGCGCCTGCCGATTACTCGAAACCCATTCCGTTCCAGGATTCTGATCGATATTGCATTGTTATCTACCGTCCAGGCATAGACGGATTGAAGGCCGAGATTAGTAAAGCCTTCTCCCAGTATTTTTGATGCAGCGCGTGCCGTATAGCCACGACCGGCGAACTTTTTGTCTCCCAGCACATACCATAGAGACGCTGTCCTGGCTTTTCGATCGATGTCGCTCAACGCAACCACACCGATCGGGAAGTCCTCGCTATCTGGAGTGAAGACCTTTATGACGTGGATATCGCGCTGCATCATGATGCGAACGTTGATTGGGGTGAGCATCTGGTGCCCGGCACCAAAATCCAACCATTGATAGTTCTCCTCCTGGGACATCCATTCCCCGATCAGTTCGGCGTCTGTGTTATTAATCGGCTTGACTTTCAAATTGTTCAAATCGTTCTTTCAGCGCCCGGCGATCACATTTCCCATTTGCATTCTGAGGAAGTTGCTTCAATGCCAGCCATCGGGATGGCAACATATATCTGGGGACTTTCTTGGCCAACTCTTTGCCCAACAATACGGCGTTGACCACGTTTTCCGCGCCGGGCACATAGGCGCAGCAGATGATCGTGCCTTCGAAGCTTTCGGTCCCAATCGCCACAACCGCACATTCTCGCAGGATCCCCAGGGCATTCAGCGCACTCTCGATTTCGCCGAGTTCAATTCGGTATCCACGGCGTTTGATTTGCGCGTCACGCCGCCCGAGGAAATAGACAAGTCCGTCCTCTCCAAGTCTCGCGACGTCCCCAGTCTTGTAAATGCGCTCCTCGGGACCAATACTGTGCGGCCAAGGCACAAAGGCGGCCCGGGTCTTTTCCGCGTCCCTCCAGTATCCCGGACTCAAGCCAACACCTCTTATATAGAGGTCACCAATAACACCCGGTGGAACGCGCTGGAGCGCCTCGTCCAGCACCAGCAACTCTTCGCCTTCGCATGCCCTACCAATCGGAACCACGGCCGCCTCGTTATCGGGGCACTCGGGAACCGTGTAGTAACTGCTGGATATCGTGGTTTCAGTAGGTCCATAGAGATTCGTAAAACTTACGTGAGGCAAGCGTTTCATCCAGTAGATAAGCGAGCGTGTGGGAAAAACTTCTCCGGCCCAAATGAGGCGTTTCAGTCTGGGAAAGTCATCGCTTTTGATGACGTTGTGCGTGGCCATGTGATTCAAGATTGACGGTACTGAAAACCACTGAGTCAATTCATGCGCCCGAATGAAATCAGCCAACTTGTGCGGGACGAGATTCAGCTCTGGAGGAATCAGGTGGAGTTGGGCACCTGCAGCGAAGCATCCAAAGATATCGAAAGTCGACATGTCGAACTGAATCGGCGGATGTCCAGAAACTCGATCTGAAGAAGCAATGCCGAAGTATTTGACCGCCCATTCCACAAAATGGACCACATTCGAGTGAGTGATCACAACTCCCTTCGGCGTCCCGGTGGACCCGGATGTAAAGAGTATTTGCGCGGGATCGCCCGGACTGCTGCCGCAGGCTGACGGGGCGGTGGAACAGTTGTTCAACTCCTCCACCGAAAACGCCCGGCGGCCCCTGCTCCGATCGTCTTCTGCTCCATCCAGCCATCCCACCTCAAGGCAGGTCTTGAATCTCTCGCTGGACAGAAGTTCATCGAGCAAGTGACTCGCCTGCCTTCCTGCCAGAATCAATCGGCAGCCACAAGAGGCAACGATCTTGGCCACGCGTGCTGCAGGACTGAGAATGTCAAGCGGAACACAAATGCAGCCCGCCTTGAGAATTCCCACGATGGCCGCGATCGCCGTTGGTGATTTCGGGATTGCGAGACACACGCGGTCGCCCTGTTCACAGCCAATTCGCCTGAGCAGTTGAGCAAGGCGATTGCTTCCTTCCTCCAATTGCCCATACGTTATCGACTCTCGGTCCGCGACCACAGCCGGCGCTTTAGGGGCCCTGTCCGCCTGTATCGTCACCCAGTCTTGCAGCAGTTTACTCATTGTGCGAGTTGGTGCGACTTCCCCGCGATCCCGAAAACTATGTTGATATGATTCAGTTCTGCCTGACTTACTGGGATGTCCAGAATAAAGCTTCCGTAACCAGCCCTCATATAGTTCGCAACCTCCCGAGCCACTCGGTCGTAGCTGCCAACCAGGTAAGGACAGAAAGCTTTGTAATTCTGGAAGGGAACCAGCCAATACGGATCGTTTCCATTGTTGCAAGTTTCTTCACGCTCCGACAGTTGCCGATGCCACTGAGAGTCAGATCTCTTCATCGCTAACTGATGAGTGAGCTGACCCTTTCGGTCCTCGGGAAAGCGTTCATGCGCAATTCGCCATGCCTCTTTCTCCGAGCTGCGAGCGATGATACCAACTCGGACTCCCATTTTCCGGGACGGCTCTTCGCACTGGCCCTCGTATTCCTTCGGCGGTTTTGGATACTCCACGGCCACGGCGCTCATTCGCCGCGCGGCCTCCTGGCCCGCTTCCGAAGACCCGGACACGAAGATCCCTGGCATGAGGTCTTCTGGGAGCGGAGGCGTCAGTTTCAGTTTGTCGACCTTGTAGAATTCGCCCTCGAAGGTGACGGCTCCTCCGGCAAGAAGCCTTGTGATGATCTCTGTGTATTCAATCAGGCGTTCGTATCTTTTTTCGTGAGGTGTCAGATCATTCAGCGCGATCAAGTCATTCTTGAACCCACCGGCAACCATGTTGAGATAGACTCGCCTCCGATAGAGATGCGCAAGAGACGCAATCATCTTCGCGAGCGAATACGGGTGCATATATACAGGTTGCACGGCGACAAGGGGACAAAGAGCCGCCGTTTGCTCAATAATCACCTGCGCGATCAACCAGGGGTCCAGGGACCTGTTGTCCGTATAAACGAGGATTCCCGTGCAACCCTCTTCCTCACTCCAGCGGGCGATCTCAGTGATTTGCCGCAAGCTCGATGCAGCGTCAACGTCGCTCGACGACAAACATGTTGTAAAAACCTCAGGAATTTGGTTCGCCGTGCCATTTGATTTGGTTCCGTTGGTCATAATCCACTCCTCCGACACAGATCTCCAATTGTGTCGCTATCCACAGCAGCCTGTTCGGTGTTGCGGGCAACATAGACTCCACGTTCGACTGTATCCTTCAAAATCACGGCCCCTGCCCCGATGATGCACTCCGGAGCAACCGTGACACCGTCCCTAAATGTGGCATTCGCACCTATAAAGCAATAAGGGCCAATTCTCACCCCGCCTGTTATGACCGCGTGGGCCGCGATATAACAGTGATCGCCAACAATCGAATCGTGGCCAATCTGATTACCGCTTCCAACGACAACGTTGTTGCCGATCTTGACAAACGGGTGAATCACGTTGTTGTCGAAAACGAAGCAGTTGTCACCGATTTCCAGGTCTTTCCAGTAGTTGTTTTGAGAATTGATGTAGGTGACCAGCTCGTAACCCTTGGCCTTGCATTGGTTGTAAACCGCCGCCCTGACCTTGTTCACCTTACGGTAACCAATCGCGACAAACATGGCGTACTGGTCAGGCGGATAGGCTTTCTCAATCATTTCAAACGGGATCACGTCCAACCCCCGGAACGTTTGCTCCTTGATGAACCGGTCGTGGACGGTGAAGGCGACAACTTGATTGGGACTGTCCGCACAGAAATAGAAGTGCGCCACGCGTGCAAAGACTCCCGCACCAAAGATCACGACTTTCTTCATTGCGCTACTTTCCTGCCTTCACATGGTCCCAATAGCCGTCGAGGCGTTCGCCCGCATTCCCACGCGCCAATGCCCTTAAGCTCGCGGCCTCGGACCTGTCATACAGTTCTCTGATGATCGTGTAGGGTCTCTGCTTTGTTTCCATAAAAATCTTCGATAGATAAATGCCGATGATCCCCAGGCAGAAGATGATTACGCCGCCCAGGAACCATACAGAAACAACCAGTGACGGCCACCCCATCAGGTATCCCTTGAAGAAAAACGCATTCAGGATCAGATAGAGGGCGATTGCACCTGAGACGCAGCAGATGAAGGTGCCAAGATAGAAAATGAGAACCAGCGGCTTGTTGCTGAATGACGTGATGGCATTCACAAGCAAGGCGACTTTGCGTCTTAGAGTGTACGTCGATTGTCCCCGGGATTGCTTCTTGACAACTCGCGAGACCTGTTGGAATCCGGTAATGGCGGAAAGCCCAGCCATGAAAACCTCGCGCTCCTGGTGTCTGACAAGGCTGGCAACGTATTTCCGCGTCATAATGCAGACCGTCAGCAGATTGGCAGGAACGGGTACACTAGAGAGCGCATTGAAAAGTTTCCAGAAGAGCATCCCGGATATGCGTTCGCACCAGCCACCTTTCCGGGCCTCCTGTACACCATAGACGGCGTCCGCCCCGGACTCCTTTATGGCGACGTGAAACCCAACCAACTCAGCCGGATCTTCCTCCAGATCGCAATCGATCTTGAACACCAGCTCCCCGCGGGCGTGGGCCAGACCCGTCATCATGGCCTTGTGGTGACCGAAGTTCCTGGACAAGTCGATCACTTTGATTCGAGCATCTCTCAGGGCGAGGGATAAAGCCACATCGAGAGAACGGTCGGGAGATCCGTCGTTGACAAGGATTACTTCAAAATCCCGAGTTATCTTCTCTGCGGCGGCGGACACCCGGCGACAGAATTCTTCTATGTGCGGGGCAGAACAGTACAGCGTGGTGACAATGGATAGTTCCATTTTCAGATGCTCAATAGATCTTCACCCTCGGCTTGCGACAAATATTCCTAAGACAATCAGCCCCATCCCAAACATCTTTGCTGGAGTGATTGCCTCGTGAAACACCGCGCCACTAAGCGCAAGAATGAGAACAAATGTGAGGCTCGTGAAAGGGTAAGCATGACTAAGCGGCAATTTTCTCAGCGCTGCCATCCAGGCCAGAGATGCAACAAACGCTGCCAGGTATACGCTGATGACCCCTGGATTTGCCAGTAACCGAATCAGAAACCATATTTTCTCAGTGGACGTGTCAGGGAAAACTCCGGCATTGACAACTTCCCATTTGAGAACAAGCTGGCTATAAATGGTCAGCAATACGGTCGAAATTACATATACATAGCTCATTGCAATGAGATCTGTTGTCCTGCGGACAGTCGCGGGCTTAGCTCGCGTTCCGCGAGTGTGCCATGTGCATCCACTGAATTTCGTTATGCACTCTAATGTGACGTGGCATTGGATAGGGCTGGGAAAGGTCGCAATGGAAACTATCGTAAGAATCCCGGGTCAAGCCGGAGTGCAACAAGAAATCCAAACAGGGTTTGTTTTTCTCAGTGGCTATGTATCGTGCAGACAGATGCTTTAGCCGTCTCATTCGTCCGTATTCAACGGCAAGAGAAAGCATCGCTTGCTCGATGTGGCGTCCCATCACTCTGCAACTCAGGATAAGGTCGACAATCTGGAGCGCTTCCTCCTGAACCTCCGTACTCAAAATGCCTGTCAAGCCGGAGTCTCCGAATCTGTCGGAGACGCGAAAGGCGAAGAGCTGACAGCTTTCCCTCGAGGTCCACGTGACTAATTCCGAGGCCGTCATTCTTCTCGTACTCAAGTTCATTTGGTTCGTTTTGTTGAAGAGCTGCGTGACCCGCCCGAGGTTTTCGTCGTTGAGTAGCTCAATGGTCAGTTGAGTGTTCAGTGTGTCGAGCCACTCTTCCACGGATCCTACTTTGCTTCGGAGCAGCGTACGGTCACGCTCAACCTTGTACATGTTGGAGCGAAGGCGGTCCTCGCTGCTAATCAATCCGCTGTCAAGGCAATCCAGCGCCAGGAGGGCCTGCCGATATAACAGCTTGTCTTTGGGCCAATCGGGGACGAAGACATCCGGCAGCGCCTCTCTCACCCTTGCCCTTTCTGCGGGGTTATCGTCGATGACTACCGTGGAATCGAGCCCCAGATTGAGTTCGGTCACAAGCTCCATTACGTTCTTCGCCTTGTCCTGCCAATTGATCTTCCATGCCGCCAGATCCTCCGCCCTCAGTACCATTTCCGGATGTTTCCTGATCGCTTCCAAGGCAACAGATTCTTCGTTTTTGCTCACGACCGCCAGCAGAATGCCGCGATTCTTCAGGGCTTTGAGCTCTTTCTGAAAATCGACCAGGGCCTCACCGATAGGATCGTGCCCTCCTAGCACCAGGTCTTGCCAACCCAGGTCGCCCACCGCGCCGCTCCATAACGTGTCATCGAGATCAAGAATGATCAGTTTTTTGCCCTTGCCACTCAAGGCCCGCACACCAGCCTTCACATCCCGCACCGCCTCTTTAAACACGTCGTTTGTAAAAGGGATCTTTCCCAAATACCAAAGCTTCGAGTCAAAGGCTCTTTGCCCAACTCTCGCGATCCACTTCTGAGCATCCAGCACGACATAATTCGGAATGGTGCCGAGATTCTCAGCGAGCCGCAGGTTCATATGCATCAATGTATGGGCTATCCCGCCATTAGCGCGTAGATCCAACGCTCCCAGACCTCGGTGATAACCGGGCAAAAGCCAAGTTGGGATGAAGACCCATTTGAGGCGGTGTTGCAGCCTTCCCAGTGCATCGCAGTAGGCATCCACCTGCTGGAGGATGTGATTGAGGTCCACAGTTTCGAATTGGAGAGTTTTGTTGAATCCTTCTATGACGGCCTCGGGGCGAGTCCAGACAATGCCTAAATCCGGGGTTGTCCGCCAGCAGTCCTGCTCGTCATCCATTAACAGTTGCATGACCTGCCCGAACGGCGCGATTGTGGTTTGAATTCCGGGGGAGGTCGAGTCGTTGTTGAGGTATCCCGCCAGTACATTCATTGTGAAGTCCGATACCAGAATACCTTTATGAGCGAGAGCTTGCATGGTCTGCTGTATCCGCGTGGCTGCGAATACTACGAGGTTCCTGCGCCCATTTGCTGAGAAAGATAGTGGATGAAACGGCCAACCGTTTGAAAAGGGTCGTCTACTCCGGACGGCGGGTCATCCGTAAGACACTCGGAAAGCGATACAGACACTCCCCACTCGTCCTGACACTTTTCTTCAACCAAAACAATCAGACCAATGAAGCTTACCGAGTCTAGAGTTCCAGCTTTACCCAGGAGAATCGTCTCGGGCGCCTTTTTCAACTTTTGCTCCGCTGGAAGCTGCTCATTAAGCGCGTCAAGTGCCGCATATATGGCAGTCCTGGCCTTGTCCATCACATCCGTCATGTTTGTCCCTCTTGCCAACCTAAGAACCCGTTTTCTTAATACGGTAAGCCAGCGATATTAGCTTGCCGTGCCCACACAGATAATTGTCCCGAACTTCCGATAGGTGACGCCTCAGATAGACTTTGAGATGGTATCCGAGGGTCTGCATATCTCTACTCTTGTCCAACCGATGTGGGCTGGCATACTCGATTTTCATTTCAATCGTGCGTGCCGGTGGGATATCCACAGTCAGCTGGAGCCGACCGCCGTCGATGATAAAGGGATGTGGCTTCCCGTCCATTGCTACGCGATGAACAGCGACGTTATCATCTTCAGACTTCGTTACCAGGAATCGCTTTGGTACTGGCGCCGGATTGTGAAGAACTTGAATATTTGCGAAGATCTTGCACGCTATTGTGTCGTGCGAAATCGTCTTTTGCAGGCAGGTCCGCTTTATTAGCTGTCCCACGCCCATCCACTGCAGCTTCTGCGACAACGAGTTTATCTGCGTGGTGAATGCGCGAATTCTGTCATATCCGTCTTTGAAGTAATCGTGATGCTCAACAAGTATGGCCGGCTTGCCCAGGAAAAGATCAAATGCGAAATCAGCAAGCTCGCCCGGGTATCGGCGCATAAACAGCGGAAAGCCGCCGTATTTCAAGACCGCTGGTGCGAGTAGATCGGCCACTGTGATTCCGTGTGCATCGGATAAACCGTAAGGGATAGCAGTGGAATTGACCGCAGCTAAGTAGTTATGACCCTTGAGAACGCCTAAAGAAGTGGAGGAGAATTTTCCCTGCGGAAACACCATGACTTCATCGTAAGGCACTCCCGTAAGTTGCTCGTGGGTTCTCATGCGATGCGTCGCCAGATGGACCCGGTCATTCAGCTCTCTAACATTTGTGCTGGCGAATTCACCGGCGGTGTGGTCGCAGCCATGAACGCAGACCATGAATCGATCAGAACGTTCTCTTACCAGCTTGGCCACATCTCGATGGGTCCGTCTGTAATTCCATGGGATGAAAGCAATGGTAGAACTGAACTCACGACTGTCCATTTCTGCCAATAGCCGGGAATAGTTCAAGAAACCATATGACTGTCGCAACAGAGCATCATCGATAACAAAACTGGCGCACCGTTCCGGGTTATGCCACGTCTTCTCGCGAAACGCACATCTGAGGAACATCAGGACCGGCACAATCTGTGAAAAGTATTTGTGCGCCGGCAACGATCCATTGGTTTGAGATTGGACATCTGCGATGTCCCGGCACGCCAAAAGAAACAACGACGACTTCTGTTTCTTTAGCAATGCAAACAGCGCCAGATTGCCGATGTTGACAATGTCAGACAATCCAGTCTGCGGCCGGTTCAATACCAGACCACAATCGCGCTCTCTATTGATTGGGCCGAAGGTGAGCCCGGAAAACTCTTCAGTGATTTCCTGTTTAAGAGAACTAACCTGATAAAGATGCTCAGAGCTGTCGAAGCTGACGGCGCTTGAGACCAGACCATCGGTCAGATATCTGACGGCGTACGTCTCACCTTCACCCGGAGTGATGCCATAGATAAGGACAAACGGCGTTTGTTTCAGTAGATCCATAACGACTTCCTGGCAAATTGTCTCATCCTGTAGGATTGCGGCCAGCGTGCGAGCACTGACCATGACGCAGGACAGATTGTGCCGCGGCGACAACATTCTACCTGGATGATTCACCAGACCGAGATGGACCATTTTGCACTGTACGCCCCAAAACTCACTCAGGTGACACAGGTGCAGATCCACAGAAGTTTGTTCCCTGTGCAGGAGAACCGTTGCCTCAGAAGACATGGTCAATATATGTGATCTGGTTACGTGTGCTTAGCTGGCTGTTGATCGTATAGTGCGAGACGTATCCCGCACCACTTCAGGCGTGAGTGGACATAGCCAGTTCTTCCAGACGTGTTCCACGACCGGCCGCAGCGTGGTGCTTGCGAACATTAGCAATCCCAACTCGACGGGAAACCGGTACCGAGTATGGAACGCACCAAATACGCCATAGACAACGGTATAGGTGACGATGAGAGTCAACACTGAAGTTTCCGCCACCATGCTCTTCAATGTAGATCGCGGTTGTCGCACCAGGCGCGCCATTGTTCGGAGCAAGTGAGGCAGAGCGAGGCAAAAGAGCAGCAGGTAAGGAATTCTTCTGCCCACCAGGTAGCTAATGGAATAGTTATCCCTATAGCGTGGCACGTCCCACCAGAAATCAAGGAAATGATGCGGGATGTCGTAGGTAACGTATTCGCGCCAGTGGCTCGGGAACATGGAGAGCAATTCCCGCTGGATTGCCTCCTCTTCTTCCAGCTCCGACAGATTCCTTCCTGCATTTTCCAAGGCGACCATCCGCTCCTCGGATATCCAGGCGCCCTTGCCTGAGAAGTGTAATCCCCAGTTGAAAATGTGGCCCAGTGCGCCGCTCTTAAACACGGGAAACCTGTCGAACACGAGGTAATTCCTGATAAGCCAGGGGGACATTACCAGGAGCGCTATGGCGAGTGCCATACCGAAGGCGGCCTCCCGCTTCCGCAGGTTACGGTGGTCAAGGTAGGCCCCGTAGCAAAAGCAGATCCCTACAAAAGGCAGAGTTACTGGATCCGTGAGCACCGCCAAACCACCGATGGCGCCTGCCAGAACCCACAAGCCCCATGATGCTCGGTCCCTGATTTTGATCAAGCAGAACCATAACGCAGCGATGAGCGAAAGAAGTAAGGTCGTCGATTCGGGTACCGTTACCCTATGCAAAACGAATGGAGGATAAATGGTGGTCCCTAACGCGAGCGCAAGAGCGCTAAATGGAGCAGTTTGTCTCAAGCACACAAACAGCAGGCTTACTGTGAGGGACGCGATGAGAGCATGGACCAGAAAGACAACAAAAAAATTCTTCGGACCAAACCAATAAAACAGACCGGCGAGGAGGAGCGAGTATGCAGGTTGTTTGAGCGCGGTAGTTCTGGTGCCCTCCGTGACAGGGTTCTGAAGTTTCGCTGTCGTCAAGACGGCCTCGTAGAGGAGCCAGTTCCTGTAGACGTAGCTCACTGAGTAACCCTTCCCCTCGATAAGATTCAAAGCGATCTTGCCATCATCGTAGTAGGACACTTCGTCATTGCCCGGAAAGGTGAAGCTCAGAATGGCCAAGTGCAGCAAAAGGGCTAGCGCAAATAGGCATACAACCCACGCAGGACGATGCCTCAAGCCACTAGCCGAAAGGATCTCGGAATTTAGCATTGTGCCTGAATGAGCATTTGACATTGCTCGGTCTATTTCGAATTCCATAGACTTGCTTTACTCGCTTGCTCGGCCCCCTCTTCATTCAAGCACGGCGTTGAGGAGACGCGTGGCTCTCTTGACCGTAACTTTGGCCGTTTGCCGCGATGGTTTCGGCCACGGGCTTCCGATAATCGCCGCGGCTCAAATACTTTTCTAACCAAACATAAGCCACGATAAAGAAATAGCGGCTGCCCATTTCCTTGATCTTAAGCTTAGGTACACCGGTTCGACGGTTGCGCCAGGTGATCGGTACCGCGGTCCAGGAATAACCGCGTACGACGGCTTTCAACGGAAGTTCCACGGTGAGATTGAAATGCGGGGACAGGAAAGGCCGGCACCCCTCGAGCGCCGTCGTTCGATACGCCTTGAAGGCGTTGGTAGTATCGTTGAGCGAGATTCTGAATAACGTCCGGATAAAAAGATTCGCCAATCGGTTGATGCGCAGTTTCAGCCAAGGGTAGTCGATCACTCCGCCGCCTCTGATAAAGCGGCTGCCAAACACGCAATCCCAGCCTTCGTTCAAAAGCTGCCAATAATGTACAACGTCACGACAATCGTCGGATTCATCGGCCATCATGATAACCACAGCATCCCCCTGAACTGAGTCGATGCCTCTAACAATAGCCCTACCGAAACCGTGCGCATCATCGTCCCGGATCCGGATCGGTCGAAGCGCCGAATTCTTGAGAGACAATTCCTGCAAAAGCGACCAAGTTCGATCGCTACTGCCGTCATCCACGACGATGATTTCATGGGGGACCTTGTTCAGGTTCAATTCCAAGTGCAAATGTTCGACGGTCGCCGCGATGCATCCCTCCTCATCACGCGCGGGGATAACCACACTGAGCAATTTCAAAGGTTCGGTGTTCACAAGGTTCACTTCTTGGCAATCACAAGGAATTGTCGGCCAAAAAGCCGCCAGGCGAGCGGCAATCGTAGGTAGAGCCGCAGCAAGAACAACGGATAACGAGGTCCATGCGACATGGTGTAAGGAAGAAAGCGAGGCACCACGCGCTCCAATTTGAAACCTACCATCTGTAGCCCTTCAGCGAGACTGGCTTCCGTCAGCGGCAAATGGTGGTCCCAGAAATCCCAGTAAGCGCCAGGGAGATACTTAACATTGGGGCCGAGAGCTATCAGACGACCGCCAGGCTGTAGACAACGGTGGGCCTCATGGAGTGTCGCAGCCAAGCTGGGTTTTCCCGGAAGATGCTCGAAGAAATTGCTCGTAAAGATGACGTCGAGAGCTTCATCAGGCAACGGCCACTGCACTGAACAGTCCTGTTGAAATAGGCGGACATCGGTGTGCAGCTGCCGCCGTGAGTCGGGATTCAAATCCATCGCGTACCGAGTAAATGCTTTCACTTGGTTGATGAATTCCCCGTAACCGCAGCCTAAATCCAGCACTGCGCCGTCTTCAGGAACGAAGCGGCAAAACCAATCTGAAATGAGGACACTCCAAAGCTTACGCCGATACTCTTCCTTGGCATAGAAGCGCTCACTGTACATCGTTTTGATTTGGTCTTGGGAGTAAGTCGCCTGCACAGCTTAAGCCTGCTGATAGAGTCCCTGTAAGGCTGCTGAGTGCTCTCGCGCCCACGCAGCTATGTCCTGAACGATGGAGTGCAAGTTCCTTTTCGGGCGCCAACCCGTTCGCGTGAACAGACAGGCGCAGTCACCGATGTAGATGCGCAGGTCCGCAGGACGGTTCACCGGCATCGAGTAAATTGGGATTTCGCGACCTACCAGTTCACGGCAAAAGGCCGTGAGTTCACACAGCGACGCAGCATTTGAAGCCCCACCGGCAACATTGCCAACCCATCCGTCCCAGCGGTCGAATTCACGGATTTGCTCGACGACGAGATCACAAAGATCCTGGACGTGGAGGAAATCCCGAACCTGTTTACCAAGTCCGCCGTAGCCGATATAAGCGAGCGACCGGCCAAAGTGGTGGGCGAGCACCCAGAGAGCAGCAACGCCTTGGTCAACCTTTCCGAACTGCCACGGCCCAGCAACGACGCCGCAGCGATTAACTACCGTCCTGAGGCCGAAAGCGGCGCGGTATTCATCGATGAGCTGCTCAGCCGCATATTTGGTATAACCGTAGAGCGAGCGGACACCACTCATGTCCGTTATTTCACTGACTCCCCTGGAGGTAATCCCCGGTGTTCCCTGATCCTCCCAACAGAAGCGGGTCGGCTCCTCCCGCGATGGGTGGGATTCCAGCCGCTGGATGGGATAAACACGGCTGGTGGAAAGGAATAGGAAACCACTTTTCCAAAGGCGCGCTTTTTCCAGGCAATAATAAGCACCCATCAAGTTGCTCTGGATGAGATAGTCGGGTGAATGGTCAATACCGGCCAGGACCGAAGGCTCAGCAGAACACTCGACAAGAAAATCGAAAGGACCAGACGGAAAAGCCTCAGGCTCGCGCACATCGCCACGGTGAAACTGAACCGCGTTAGCCTTCAACCTGGGCAGATTAAGTTCAGAGCCGCGCCGGTAAAGGTTGTCCATGCAGACAACCTCTGCTGCCGGGAAGCTAAGTTTCAAGGCGATTGCAAGGTTTGACCCGACAAAGCCTGCACCGCCCGTGATCAAGATCCTCATCTTGATTGCATCCAGTTATAGTTTTGTCAAATGATGCAATTGAAAAATGCAACTGAACTCAGTTGCGCGAGACGGTTGCCCGATAGAGTTCTGAGAAGATATCGTCCAGGGACTTGGTAAGGTCCCAGGCTGGATAGTGCGACTTCATTTTCGAAAGGTCGCTGATGTAGCAAATGTGGTCGCCTTCGCGGTTCTTGTGCACGTATTCCCACTGCATCGTTTTTCCGGTAAGCGCGGCGACGCGGTCAAACGCCTCTAGGATCGAAATGCTGTTTTTGCGGCCGCCGCCGATGTTGTAGATTTCACCCGTGCACGGCTTCTCGTAGAACGCATGAATGAACCGGGCCACGTCGAGAGAATGAATATTGTCGCGGACCTGCTTGCCCTTATAGCCATAGACGTTGTAGATGCGGCCTTCGACGTTGCACTTGACGAGGTAGCTGAGGAAACCGTGCAACTCCACGCCACTGTGGTTTGGTCCCGTAAGACACCCGCCACGCAGGCAGCAGGTACTCATTCCAAAGTAGCGCCCGTATTCCTGAACCATGACGTCGGCGGCAACCTTCGAGGCGCCGAAGAGGCTATGTTTACTCTGGTCGATGGGACAGTCCTCACGGATGCCATTTGCGAATCCCGGACTTTCGTAATCCCAGCGAGTGGGGAGTTCCCTCAGCGGGATGCTGTTGGGCCGGTCTCCGTAAACTTTGTTGGTGCTCATATAGACAAAGACGGCCTTCGTTACATGCCGGCGGGTTGCTTCCAGCAGATTGAGCGTGCCATTCGCGTTCACGTCGAAGTCGTCGAAAGGCCGAGACGCAGCCAGATCATGGCTGGGTTGGGCTGCCGTGTGCACAATCAACGATGGTCGTAAACATTCGATGAGCAAGTCCACGCCGCGCCGGTCGCGGATATCGAGTTCGTGGTGTCGGAAGTTCTTATGCGCGGCTTGAAGCCGGCGCTGGTTCCAGCGCGTGTCACCTCCGGGACCGAAGAAGTCCGCGCGCATGTTGTTATCAATCCCATGGACTTCCCAACCAAGTTTACAAAAGTAGTCGACCACTTCGGAGCCGATCAATCCGGACGAACCTGTGACGAGTAGTTTTGACATCAATGAGGACCTCAAAGATTTGCTGGCACAATGTTGGGCCTTGCCCCCTACGCCTGGCGACTGGTTCTGGGTAAAGGACGCAAGCCTCTAAGGAATTGTTCGTAGCTGGTTTCGAATGTAAAAGGGACGGTCACTCTTGCGATCGGTTTGGCCTTCTCTCCGCCGTAAAAAGTGAACGCGGGAATGTCGCTGATTACCGAAGATGCAATTGCGACGACGGAGCCCTCTCCGATGGTAAGAGTTTTTCCTGACGATGCAGCGATGACGCAGTTTGCTCCAATGAAAACCCCTTTGCCCAAAACTATCTTACTGGGCCCTCGAGTATGCGCGATGATGGTCGAGCGCAGGCAGATCTGCACCCCATCATGGATTTCAACGCATTCAGGGTATTCATTCTCAAGGTACACATCATCGCCAATGAAAACCTTCCCGTGAATCTTTACCCCTCGGAGGCGATGGAGAAAAGGGCGAAACGAGGTCGCCCCCGGCAGAAAGCGAGCCAACTGGTGCAATAGCCGATTGCAGGCTCTTCTGGCGAAGAACTTTGCCATGTCTACATCCATTCCTGCTGCCAGGCTTGAAACATGAGAATCCCCCAGAGTTTCATTGCCCAGTTCTGTTTCCCACTCAAGTGTTCCGTCCAGGCTTGGCAAACAGGCACTGGATTGAATATGCCCTGCTGTCGCAGTTTAGTAGAGTCGAGAAGTTCTTCACCCCAGGGCCGCAGGGGCCCGCGCAGCCACTGATCCAGGGGCAAGCAAAATCCCATCTTGGGACGCTCGAAAAGGCGGGAAGGAATATAGCGGGCCAGAATCAAACGAAGAATCCGCTTCCCCTGTCCTCGATAGATCTTGAAGTCGAGGGGCAGCCGCCAGGCGAATTCAACCAGCCGATAATCCAGGAATGGCACTCGGGCTTCAAGACTTGTGGCCATACTGGCGCGATCGAGCTTTGTCAGAATGTCTTCGGGCAGGTAATTTACCAGGTCCATGTACATCATTCGTTCGGTATCATTCATCGCATCGGCCCATAAGTTCGGGTCGGTAAAAGCCGTCCGGTGCTCGACCGCTTCCGGAACCAAATCCGCAGGCCGCTTCCACTGCGAAACGTGATAGTGATGCATGGCCTCTGGTGTGGTCACCTCCAGCAGCTGCTCAATCTTGCGAAAACGTTCGTTTGCCACAACGTTCATACCCTTGACGCAACGGCCAATCAGAGAACGCACGGGCCAGAGGCGTCGAAGAACTCTCCATCGTCGACTGCCGACCAGGTATTCTCTATAACCGCCGAAAAGTTCATCCCCTCCGTCTCCGGATAGACTGACCGTAACCGTCTGTCGGGCCAATTTCGAAACCAGGAAAGTTGGAATCTGGGATGGGTCGGCAAACGGCTCGTCGTAGATGCCAGGCATCAACGGGATGATGTCGTGTGTCTCTGAGGGAGATAAGGACAATTCTGTGTGCTCGGTCCCTAAATGCTGAGCGATCTGTGCGGAGTACTTTGCTTCGTTGTGGCTAGCCTCACTAAAGCCGATAGTGAACGTTTTGACACCTGACGTGGACTGGGCTTGCATCATTGCGACAATCAGCGACGAATCGATTCCTCCGGAAAGAAACGCCCCCACGGGTACGTCCGCAAGCATCCGCAGACGGACAGAATCGCGCAACATCGCATCCAGTTCGTCGGCTGCCTCCCGCAAGTCTCCGGTAAAAGGATCCTGGCCGCCTCTCTCCACAGTCTTCTTGACACACCAATAAGGCTCGGGGGACACCCTTTGTCGAGGTACCGAGATATTGAGGAAGTGGCCCGGCGGCAACTTGTAAATGTTTTGATAAATCGAATGAGGCGCTGGAATATACCCGAGACGGAGGAAAAGGGCCAGGCTGCTGCGATCGAGTTTTTCAGTAAAGCCCGGATGGCTGCATAAGGCCTTTAGTTCCGAACCGAACAGGAACGTATGTTGACTCCATCCATAGTAAAGCGGCTTTTTCCCCAGCCGATCACGCGCCAATGCGAGAGTGTGTTCCTTTCTGTCCCAGAGTGCGAAGCTGAACATCCCGTTTAGCCGACACAGTGTACGTTCCACACCCCATAAAGCGCAGGCATTAACGAGAACCTCAGTATCGGAAGTGCTAGTAAGGCATAGCCCTTCTTTTTCCAGCTCGCGTCGTATCTCCACATGGTTGTAAATTTCGCCGTTAAAAGCGATCACATAACGACCACAATGCGACATCATGGGTTGGTGCCCGGCAGGTGAAAGATCCAGGATCGCCAGCCGGCGATGCGCAAGCGCAATACCCGCAGCACAGTCTATCCACAAACCGGCATCGTCGGGTCCGCGATGCCGCAGCGTACCATTCATGGCGTCGGCCCATTGAGTCAGGGTCTCTTGCGACTCCGCAGGCGGTTTAAAGAAACCAGTAATTCCACACATCGTCAACGCACTCAGTGCATCCAAACGACGAGAAAGGCTACGACGTTGTCCCATCTACCGGTAGCGGAATGCGGCTATCGATAAGTCGGAAAAGGAAGGCACCCATGATGAATAAACACATACCAAAGGCCGTAGGCATGGCAACAGCAAGAAACTTAGTTAGTGAATATGAAACCGTCGTGATCGTCACCAACTTTGTCCCTATAGCAAATCCCCCTCCCCCTACTACGCAGGTGCCGGCGAGACGACATGTGAAGCCCCGCATCTCACTCCATCCTACGGGTCCGAATCTGCGTTGTAACCTGGACATCATGTAAATTGTATTGCTGACCGAAGCCAGGGATACCGCTATGGGAACGCCGACTACACCCAGCAAACGGACAAGCACGACGGCGAATACCGTATTTACAGCGGTATAAATGATGGTGCTTAGGAGGGGAGTTCGCAGGTCCGAATTGGCGTAAAAAAGCGTCTGAGTGACGCTCACGAACCTGCCAAAGAGAAGATCCGGAACCATGAATCGGATGATAAGCGCGGTCAAAGCTGCATCAGCCGCTGAAAATGCACCTCTTTGGAAGAACAACACCACCAGAGGTTCCGCGCTAAGCACCAGCCAGATGCAGACCGGCAAACCAACCACGCTCAAGAGCTGAATGCTTTCCAGGAGGGTTTTCCTCTGAAGCCTCAAATCGTTCGCCGCGGCATATTTCGCAATCAGAGGCAACGTCACCTGGACCACGCTGCCCAAGAGAATCCCGGCGATGGCTTGAACGATCCGTGAGGCATATCTCAATACTGTGACGCTCCCGCTACCCAGAAAAGAACCCAGGACGTTCTGCAAGATCATTCCGCTTTCACCGAGAACGTGTCCCATCAGCGGATAGCGGAATGATCTAAGAATCCCCCGCAGCTTGGGGTCGGTGGGCTTTAGCATCCAGCGGTATTGGAAACCATGCGTAGCGAGCACCAAAGCCAGAAGCGCAACCTGTATGAAGTTTCCGAGAAGCATGCCGACGGCGACAGCTTGGATTCCAAAGTTACCATGACTTAGCACAACGACAATGATAGTCACCAGGTTGCTTACCAGCTTTCCTGAACAAGAAATAAGGTACGAGTGCCGTGCATAGAGCACGGACTGCATGATTGACGCCAGTCCTTGACACAATACGAGCCCAAAAAGAATCCTGCTTAGCCTTACCGCGAGAGAAATCGTCCTGGATTCCAATCCCGGGATCTGGAGGGGCACGATTACGCCGGACAAAGCGATCCCCGCCAGGCAGATTCCGGCGAACCCGAAAAGACAGGTCGTGACCACATTTCTAAGTAGTACCCATGCATCAGTATGTTCATTCCGATTGAAGTATTCGCTGAATACAGGAACCAAAACCTTTGGGCACTGGATGGAGAAGACACCGCTTAGCAGCAGCGGAAGTGTCAACGCCGTGAAAAAGGCATCGGTCTGGTAGCCCACTCCGAAAGCGCTAACAATCAAGGCATCGAGTATCAGTCCGCTGACCGCTCCGGCCCCGGAAAGCGTTGCGGTGATGCTCGCATTCTTGAAAAGGTAATGCCTGGAGAGCCGCTTGTAAAAGTTCATCTGGTCACTTGGCGCGTGCTTTAGCCCGCGTTCGCCGGGTGGGTACGTGATTTCGTTTGTTAGAGGAGCGCGTGCTTTAACCCGCGACCACGTACTTGTTCGAGAACAGCCCTTATTCCTCCCCACAAGCCACTCGTTTTGACGAGCAGTTCATGGCGGTCCGCATGGTCTGGCAGGCAGATCCTTCGCAGTCTGAACAGCGGGGTCTTTTCCGAATTGAAGCCTCGATCAAGAGTCAATGCGCACCTGTATCCCGCCTTTTCCACGAGGCGCAACTCACGCTCGGAGTATTCGCCGTTTGGGTAGGCAAAAGCGTAAACCTCCGTCGCCAGACCCAACTCGAGGTCTTCCTTCGATTTCGTTATCTCAGCCTCTGCCCTCGGTGTTAAACAACGCGGCAGAATCGGATGGAAAACGGTATGCGACTGAAAATCTACCTTGGTCTTGAGCTCTTCAAGCTCGAAAGCGGAAAGCGCCTGCCTTTCGTCAAATTCTTTTGTTTCGTCGAAACCTGCTCTGCGCAGAATGGCAAGCCGTTCGCTGTCAGGCACAGTCTTCAGTTGTTGAATGATTGCGCTAGTCGCCACGTGCTGGAACCAGAACCTACGACGCGTGTCGACCAGACCACTACAAAGAAAAATCGTAACCGGAACGTTGTGCCTCTCGATAACGGTCTTCAATGCGTAGTTACTGCGATGTCCGTCATCGAGTGTGATGATCAATGCCTTTGGCGGTAGTTCGCTGAACGCTCCTTTCTGCCTTGCTTCGACGTAGACTGACAAAGACACAATGTTATAGATGTGCTTGAGGACGCAAAGGTGTGCGTCGAAGACATCTGCCGATGGAGCGTGATAGACGATGATCGTTACTTTCTTGCGCTGAAACACTTCTCGAAGCACAAACGGAAGCAACGTCAATCGCAAAGCGAGGAAGGCTAACTTCCGCCGCGCCGGTGTTCTCATGCGCTTTGCTTTCGTTCTCGACCGCGGAGGACATCCTTATACACGCTGATAATCTTTTGGATGGTGCACGCCTGGTCGTACCTCACCATTGCCGTCCGTCCTTCGAACCTGCCGCTTCGGGATACGCCCAGAACCTCTCTAAGATTGCGTGCGATTTCGCTGGATTCCTGCGTGGAGATCCGAGTTCCCTCAACTCCTCTCAAGATCTCCTGAACATCCCCGACGTCGGTGGCTACTACAGGAAGATTGCACGCAAGGGCTTCTTTAACAGCGGTCGGGGAACCTTCCCGATCCGAGCAGAGAACCATGGCGTCAGCGGCGCTGTAGTACGAAGGCATTTCGCGGTTCTCCACATTGCATACTGTAACCAGCTCGACGTCTACGCCCGCTTGCGCGAGTTGCTCGACGGCTGCTTTTGCCAGATCGTATCTCTTCACGGGACGCGCCGGATCAAACGGGAACAGGATCAGGTACTTGTCCATCGGCCATCCCAGTCGAGACCGTGCTACGTCACGATCGCAGGGCCTGAATACATTCAAGTCGACGCCACAAGGAATGACAATTCCGGGGATCCGTCTTCGCATCTCTTCTGAAACAACGATCACAGTGTCGGCAAAACGCCAGATGACGTGGCTCAAAAGCCTTTCAAGGCCAGTTCCCAGTACATCGCCCCCGTGCAGCGTCAGCACCAGCGGTGGTTGCACGCGAAACCATGCAGGAAACGCCGATAAACCATAATGCGCATGCACGATGTCGTAAGCAGTCCTCCTCGTCTTTTGCAGAACCTCAACGGCCCCTTTCAGATAATTTAGTTTTGACCGGAATCCCAGAATATTGATGACATCGACAGTGTGACCGAACTGGCGCAACTGCTGTGCCTGTTGCCACACGAAAGCTCCATACGCGGGCTTCTCAGGACTGGGATACATGTTCGTAACAAAGAGGATGTTCACCGCTGTGCACTGCCCTCGCGCAAGTCATCACGAACAACGACTCCATTCGAATTAGCCACCGCGAGCTTGTAAAGCCGTATCGTCTCTTCGACCATCCTCGTGATCGAGAACTCGCGTCTCAGCCTTGCTTCTCCTTCTTCTCCCATGCGTCTTGCAGTGGTAGGATTGTCGAGCAGGTATTCAACTTTCGCAGCCACAGCGACCGAGTTTGCCGGCGGCACGAGAAACCCCGTCTCACCATCTACGACCAGCTCCCGTGTGCCTCCTCCGTCCGTTGCGACAACCGGCCTTTTCAAGGCCATATATTCCATAATGCTGTTCGAGAAACCTTCGACAAAAGTACACAGCACCCCAACGTCGAAGGTTTCCACAATTTCCTCAATATTCTTTTTCTTACCAAGAAACCTGATTGTCTCCACACCGGAGGCCTCACGCCGGCTTGCCTCCAGCGTCTCCCCATCCCCGACCATGACGAAAACGACGTCCTTCCGTCTCCGGCTTATCTTTCGTGCTGCCTGAATGAACGTAGAATAGTCCTTGAAACGGTTGAATTCGGCGACCATCCCCACCGTTCTTATTTTGGTATCTCGAACGTGCCGGGGCCCGCCGCCATTACTGGTCAGGCCTTCAAGACGGCAAAAGTCAAATCCGTTGTAGATGACAACATTCTTACTTTCTCTTTCCGAAAAGCTTCGGCTTCGAAGCCCTGCATACGAGTTCGCTACTCTGTAGTCGGATACTTTTAAGAGCAGCCTCTCCAAAGTCCAGCGCAAACCGGCTCCGGCAAAAGCATTCCTGATCGACCCGTTGATTAACGGAATGTGCATTAATCTGGCGACCGGCAAAGTGTAGAAGGATGACATCAGCCCGTTGGTGTGGATGACGTCCGGCTGGTAATGTTTTATGATTCTGTACAGCTTGTGAAAGATTCTTACGTCCCAGCGCCAGCGGCGGCGGGCAAATTCCACAGATATTCCCACGCTCGTGAGTTCATGCAGATAGAAATCAATGGTTTCTAGGCATATCACAAGGCATTCGATGTCTGGCTTGGAAGCTAAGCCCTTGATCAGTTCGACGGCTTGTCTTTCCTTCCCGCCTATCCCGAGCGCCTCAATGCAAATCAGAACCCGCAAGAACTCTCCTATCTGCTATTCGCTCGACAAAACGGACGTAGGCGTGTTTCTGTACGGGCCAGTTGTAGACCGAATTGAATCCGTCAGAATTGACGGCAAGTTGGTTTCGTCTGTCTTCATCGTTATACAGACGGCATATATGACGTGCGAGGTCCTCTACGTCTTCAGACTGAAAAAACTCTACGGCATCCTCCTTGAAATACCGCGAGACCACTTCAGTTCGAGCAACGATCGCAGGAATTCCACACGCGACATATTCCAAAAGCTTCGTCGGAAGAATGCCATCTGTGAAGATGTCACGCCTGTAGGGAACAACACCGACATGGACCGATCGAATGAGTTCTGAAAGAGCGGCAGGAGACAGAAAGTCTGTAGTGAGCTCTACCTGCCTCTGCAAATCAAGATCAATGGTCAGTTGGCGCACGTTGTCCATGTAGTCGCCATGCCCGTGTATCCGCACAGAAATATCCGGTATTTCTTTTCTAGCCAGTTGCACCGCTTTCAAGAGAAGGTCGACGCCGTACCTGGGTGTTATTGTGCCGTGATAAATCAGACGGAACGCGTGGCCTTCACCGGGAACTCGTTCCCGTCGGCCATTGGATGCCACTGCTCGCTCGAAATGCTGTGGATCTGCCAGGTTCATTACGACAACACATTTGTCTGCTGGGACTCCTCGTCTGACGAGTGTCTCCTTCCAAAGGTCAGTCACAGTGATGACGTGGTGCGCGAATCGACAGGACAAGAATTCCTGCAAACGAACCAGACGCACTGGCAGACTGTTCAAGGGTTGTTTGAATCTGGAGCAATAGAATTCCGGCATTAGATCATGGATGTCCAAAATGATTCGACTGCCTGTCAAACGCGGGATAATTGCCGCGAAGACCAGGAAATCCGGCAGATTGTGCACCTGAACGACATCGAAGCGTCTCTGGACGTGAAGGCGCGTCACCTTCAGAAATGCGAGGAACGCGAATGCCAGATAATCAAAAAGCTGTGAGAACAGGCGCGACCTTTTCTCTCCGAGAGCAAGGCGATGAATAGTCACTCTTCCCGCAGATTCACGCTTTGGCTCAGATCCATGGCGCCGGCAAATAACCTCAACTGAATGGCCTTGATCCACCAGCGCTTCTGCTTCCCGCCGAACGCGAGGTTCCCACAAGGGATAGTAATTTTGAACGATCATGCAGTGGTGGAGTGGCTTTGAACGCAGCGTCTGATTCATTTTGCGCTTAACCTGTCAAGTGTGAGCGAGAACTACGATCATTGTGGAAGGCTATTTCTAAGTGTTAAACACGCTTCCGTGCCCCACGCGCCTCGGTGCAAAAAGACGTTGGGTGCCTCTCCAACTCCGCGCACTCTTTGGAGCGAGGTAATCGGAGTGTATACTGCTGGCAATTCCAACTAACCAAAAGGCACTAACATTCACAATTGCTGCGGACCTGAGGTCATTCGTCAGGCCTAAGATGAAACACGACATGAGCGCGCACAGCCCAATAACTACAAAGCCCCTTTCGAATGTCCAGCGATCCTCGTTCAGCTGCCGGTAGGCGGTGATACAGACGATTGCTGAACACACGATAATCGCAGCAAATATCGCGAATCCGGTGATTCCAAGTTCAGCAAGAATTCCAAGAAGGGTCGTATGATTGCCGTCAATCAAGTCTCTCGTTCGCGAGTCAACCTTATCAAAGTAATTTGGCCATTCCTGGCGGAATCTGCCGAAACCTATACCAAACAACGGATTCTTTTCGAACATCCTCCATGTGATCTGGTAATTGTCGAGGCGGTAATCAACCGTGTTTTGACGCCTGGCAAAGAGAGTGTCCTCATAAGCGGAGAACTTGCCGGCGACTCCGGAGAGAAAACCAAACAGGATAGCGCAGCCGACCATCGCGCTGGTCCTGCGCATCGTCGTGCGTAGACTAAACAAGGTACCGGCGATCGCTGCGAGGCCTAACCAGATCGCTCGTGTATCGGTAAAGTAAATGGCCAGCACAACAATAAGCGTCAGGAGAAACGTAACTACACGCTTCAAACCTCTAAGAGAAGAGGAGAGATAGGCGAGAACCAGGAACGAAACCAGCAGCATGCCGCCATTGCCTATGGTATCCAGGAACGGGCCCCTGCTTCGCCCAAAATGAATGCCTACATTAGGGTCGAGAATGTATTTCGGAAATACCAGGCTGGTAACTCCAAAGTGCTCAAACACAGACGTTAAACCCAGGTACACGCCGAGAGCGGCTAAGAAGAACCGGATTTCCTCAAGCATTCCTCTGGTGTATTGAAGCCTTCGCGCAAGGAAATAAGCAGCGGTCGGTAGAAATGACAGATTGAACAGGAGGGTCAGATAGTAGAAGTTCTTGCCCCCGACATCAGCTCCCACAACCAGCCAGGACGCCGTGCCAACCAATGCGAACAGTAACATGAACTGCTCCAGCAGCGCCGCCGCTACTGTTGTGGGTCTTGGGCGAACTCTCCAGTGAGCCACTCGTCTGGCATAAGCAAACAGTATTACGCAGAACAACACTCTATCTGGGGACATTGTGATGCCGACTTCCCATTCGAGCGAAGGGAGTGCCTGGTACTGAAAACACTGCAAGAACACCCACGCGCAGAATAGCCTCACTATGGTTACGTCGTTACTTGAGGACTGATTTTGACCGGGCTCTCGGCGGCGGGACAGACTGAAAAGTGCCGGCTCGTCTGGCCCAGGCTTTCCAGAAAGAGTTCTCACGACAGAGACATTCCTTTCTGTGGCGAGGAAGTTCTCACAATGTGAGCTGAAGCGTTTTTGCAGTTGTTGGGACATTAACGATCAGCCGCGGCGAACCGTTGCCAGACACGAAACCTACGTCTACAGGTTTCCGTTCGCCATCGATCAGTTCCAGCCATACGGATCTGGGTTCGTAAGAAGCCGGTATAAGAAGGCTGAGTTCCGGCGTTCCGTATCTGGACGTATCCAATGAACTTCGAAAAGTTAGAGTAAGGGTGTTCCCGATACGTTCCGGGCTTAGCTGTAGTTGCTCACGGGCTTCGCAGTAGGCGGCAAGATCCCCCATAGTGGCGACCCACAAGCGGCCCGCTTTTCTTTCGGAGTCAATGTAACGTAGGATTCCTCGAAAATGCGTGTCAAACACCTCTGTAGGGTCGGAAGGGTGAAACCAGAGCGAATAAACAGCATGGCGCTGCATGGCTTTCTGGATGAAAACCTTCGCCTTTTGCAAGTAGTCGTAGTGTCTGGCGTCACGCAGGTTCATGCTTTCATAGATTTTGTACACGCCGGCAGGAGTCCGTTCAGGGTGGGATAGTCGGATTCCTCCATCCCTATCCCTGTGTCGAACCGCCACAATACCGGCATTTGCCAGTAAAGGTAGGTAGGAATATTCCGAGCGATTGCGGGGAAATACGAGCGACTTCGGCCTCAATCCGAAAGGTTGCATTGCGTCAACGCAGCTCTCTAATTCTCGGCGGACGACGTCGGGAGAGGAGTAGCGCGCCGAAAAATTGATATGACTAAAAGAATGAGTCCCAATTTCGTGAGAGGTACTGCACTCCATGATCTGTTGGATCAGATCCGGTCCATACCAAAGCGGATCCTTCCGCACGTTCGAACAGGGATCGTCCGAATACCAATCGCCAGTCCAGCTGCCATCACTTAGCGGTCGGGGCATGTTCGCGTGGGCAAGGCCCGAGCTCGAACGTGTGCAGCTCTCCAGGAAGAGATGACCGACGGTCGCCCAGGTGATCGGTATGGAGTACTCGTCCAGCAGTGCCAGGATTAAGGGAACATTGCGTCGTGCGCTTTTCCCCTTGAACTCCAAAGTTTCCTGCCCACCTGCTCGCCATCCCCAACTCAACTCAAAATCAGCAGTGATGCAAATCGCAGCATCAGCGTTGTCTTTGAATGGTGCTACCTCGATACCAGACCAGAATTTCTTGGCAGGAGCGTTTCCCTGGGCGAAGTGTCCCATCATCGTAAAGATGGTTTCCAGCACAGCAGTATTCCGTAATTTCATCACCAGCAAATCCCCTGATAATGTCCGTTCCGGCTGCCAGGACCTATGCGTATGAGATCGATGACAGGTTTGCCGTAGAGGAGTTTCTCGAGGAAAGGTTCTGGAGACCGATAAGATTTCGCAATTAGTACGATCTCCGACTTTTCAATGACACACTCCAGGGACCGGTCCATCAGTGTCGAGATGTGAGGTATTACGGCCTCAATGTATCGCTTATTGGAGCCGACCAGGCGTGCCAAAAACACCTCTTCGTCATACACTTTGACGTGATAGCCCTTTCCGAGAAGCCGCTCGATCAACTCCACTATCGGACTATCGCGTAGATCGTCCGTGCCTGGTTTGAAGCTCAGACCCAGAACACCGATTTTCTTTTTGTCCGTCCTGGCGATCAGTTTATAAGCAACGTCGATCTGCTTCCTGTTGCTCTCCATGATCGAGTTCAGCAAAGGAGTATCGAGATCCAGTTGCTTTGCCTTGTAAGTGAGGGCCCTCAAATCCTTCGGCAGGCACGAACCGCCGAAGGCGAAGCCCGGCTTCATATAGTAGGGAGAGATATTTAGTTTGGTATCCAGGCAGACAAGCCGCATGACTTCATGACTGTCGATACCAAAAGTCTTGCAAATATTGCCAATTTCGTTGGAAAAGCACACCTTCAGGGCGTGAAAGCTGTTGCAGGCGTACTTGAGCATCTCGGCTACTTTTATTTCAGTTCGGTACAGCGGTGCATGGACGTTCTGATAGAGCGCCGCCACAATGTCTCCGCTGGCCGAATCCAACTCTCCTATCATCGTGAATGGCGGATTGAAAAAGTCTTCGACGGAAGACCCCTCTCTCATGAATTCCGGATTCATGCACACGCCGAAGCCGACGCCGGCTTTCTTTCCTGATTGCGCTTCCAACAGAGATATGATGCGCTTCTCAACTGTTCCCGGCAGAACTGTGCTGCGAACATTGACCACGTGATAGGAATCCAGGCGGCCAAGATACGCACCGATTTGTGATGTGACATGGTCGATATGACTGAGGTCCAGGCTGCCGTTCTCGCAACTAGGCGTACCCACACAGATAATCGAGATGTCAGCCGTCTCAGGTGGACGTATAGATGCCCGTAGCCTGCGTGCTGCGACCGTTCTTTCCACCAGTTCACCAAGGCCCGCCTCTACTATCGGACAAGAGCCTTCGTTGATCAGGGCCACCTTTGATGGATCGATATCAATTCCCGTTACGTCGTGGCCAGATTCCGCCAGGCATGCGGCCGATACACAACCAACGTAGCCCAAACCAAAAATGTTAACTTTCATTGGATTCAAGCGAAATTAGGATTTCAAGTAAGCTCGGGAAGTCGTACCACGTGATGTAAACATCAACAACTGAGACGCAACGGGCAGGCTACCGCCATTTTGCCTCTTCATAGCAACACGTGAGGGCAGGCTACCGCCATTTTCTCTCTCCAACCAAGAATGAGAGAACCATACCGAGTGTCGAGAGTTGCTAGACCCGATAAGAAACATCTGAGTCTTGAGTAGACCGGCGCCTATTTGTAATCGTCATGGCCTCTATCGAGAGTTAGGCGCCACCATGACTTGAATCGCTCAAGGTCTTCTATGCAGACAGCACCACCCCTGAAGCAGCCGATAAGAACCGTTGTGGCAGGACCGTTTTGATTGGCCTTATCCACGCCTGATCGATCTCGACAGAAACAGAACGCATCAGTATCTCGACTGATATGATCAAGCGAGACTTACTTCTGAGATCGGTGACCAGACCGGTTAAGCCACAAAGCGAACCACATTCAACTCGAACAGACTGCCCTACGCTCACGTACGGACAGGGCTCATAAGCCGCGTCCGATTTGACAAGAGTGCGGATCGCT
>Ga0137397_10000257_pt1 | contig 36399 bp, 23 predicted proteins | sample czorhiz116metaG_FD_106658 | JGI IMG/M metagenome (GOLD analysis project Ga0137397, IMG submission 106658) | Vadose zone soil microbial communities from Angelo Coast Range Reserve, California, USA - czorhiz1.16 metaG | ecosystem: Environmental > Terrestrial > Soil > Vadose zone | place: USA... | reverse complement strand
TTTTTGTGGCTATGCGCAGCGCTGCGCAACGTGATCCCAATCGTTTCGATGTCCTCATCAGGAATGGTCGCATCGTGGACGGGACGGGAGCGCCCTGGTATCGCGCCGATCTCGGAATCATCGATGATCGGATTGCCGCTGTTGGCTCGCTCGCAGGCGCGTCGGCCGCGATCACCGTGGATGCCGCGAACCTGGTCGTCGCTCCTGGATTCATCGATCTGCTGGGCCAGTCCGAATTCAACGTCCTGGTGGACGGACGCGCCGCGAGCAAGATTCTGCAAGGCGTGACAACGGAAGTCACCGGCGAAGGAAGCTCTATCGCGCCTGTGAACGATCGACTCATCCAGGAAGCGAGAGCTCAATCGGAATACTTCGGAGTCGCACAGAATTGGCGGACACTCGCTGATTATTTCAAACGGCTCGAAACGCAATCCCGCCCTGCAATCAACATGGCAACATTCGTCGGCGCCGGCGGCGTGCGCAACTATGTCATCGGCAAAGACGATCGCCCGGCGACGCAGGCCGAATTGGAGCAGATGAAACAACTCGTCGCAACGGCGATGGAACAGGGCGCGCTCGGCCTCAGTACATCGCTGCAGTATGTGCCGGACCGTTTCGCATCGACCGACGAGATCATCGAACTTGCGAAGGTTGCAGCGAAATATGGCGGCGTGTATTTCACGCATCAGCGATCCGAAAGCGGCCGTATTTTCGAATCGGTTGACGAGGTAATCGCCATTTCCAGGCAGGCTGGAATTCCGGCCGAGATCTGGCATCTCAAGACGGCATACAAGTCGAACTGGGGAAAAATGCCGGAGGTGCTGCGCCGCATAGAGGATGCGAGGGCGAGCGGCGTCGATTTGACTGCAAATCAGTATCCGTATAATCGCGCGTCAAACGGCCTCGACGCGTGCCTGCCGCTGTGGGTTCGCGAGGGCGGCCTGGAAAAAATGCTGGCGAGACTGCGCGATCCCGCGCAACGCGAACGCATCAAAAAGGACATGGACGATCCCAACGCGACGACATGGGAGAACCAGTGGTACGGCTCGGGCGGTGGCGACGGCGTCATGTTGTCTTCCGTGCTGAACCCGGAGCTGCGGAAATACGAAGGGATGACGCTCGCCCGGATTGGCAGAGCGATGGGTAAGGATCCGCGCGATGCCGTTATGGATCTCGTGATTGCGGACCGCGGCGAGAGTTCCGTTATCATTGCGATCATGACTGAAGAAGACGTGCGCACCGCATTGCAGCACCCGCTTGTCGGCGTGGGGACCGACTCGGGCGCAAAGGCCGAGGACGGCAAACTGTCAGAGTCGAAATCGCATCCGCGAGCGTGGGGTTCGTTTCCGCGAATTCTCGGCAAGTATGTCCGGGACGAGCATCTGCTCACGCTCGAAGAGGCGATCCGAAAAATCACCTCCAAGGCCGCCGCCCGCGTTCATCTGACGGACCGTGGCATTCTGCGGCCGGGAATGCTGGCGGACGTTACGGTCTTCGATCCGGCGACGATTCGCGACGTCTCGACGTTCGACGATCCGAACCACTATTCGATCGGCATCAGACACGTTTTCGTGAACGGAAAGGCCGTCGTTGCGAATGGCGCAATCACCGGCCAGAAGCCGGGCCGTCCCCTGCGGGGGCCCGGATATCGGGGGTAGCATGAAAAATAGAATCGTAGCCCAAAGATCTGACCAATGCTCAATTCCTAATGCTCAATTCTCACCCGAATTGAGAATTGAGCATTGGGAATTGAGCATTGGTCAGATCTTTGCCCTACGACTCCATTTTCGGGGAGTGGCTATGAAAACAAGGTTCGTGATCCTGGTGGCTCTGTCGATTCTTCTGTCGAGCATTCCTGTATCGGCGCAGGTGAAGTCGCCGCAGGATTTTCTCGGATTCCGCGTCGGCGACGACTACAAGCTTGCCGATTGGCAGCAAATCACCACGTATTTCAACGAGCTCGATAAGGCTTCCGATCGGGTGCGCGTCGACATCATCGGCCAGACGACGCTGAAGAAGCCCTTCCTCCGCGTCACAATCACATCACCGGAAAACCAGGCGAAACTCGACCGCTATGAAGAGATCACTCGACGGCTTGCCGATCCCCGGGGCCTGCCGGCCGACGAAGTCGAGCGGTTGATAGGCGAAGGCAAGTCGGTTATTGCCATCACGTGTTCGGTTCACGCTACCGAAGTGGCGGCTGCGCAAATGTCGATGGAGCTCGCCTACAACATGGCGACGAAGAATACGGCCGAGGTCAAAAACATTCTCGATAACGTCATTTTCGTGCTCGTTCCCTCATTGAATCCCGACGGCCTCGACATCGTTGTCAACTGGTACAAGAAAAACCTCAACACGCCGTTCGATGGAGCGCCGGTTCCGGAGCTCTACCATCACTACGCCGGTCACGATAACAACCGGGACTGGTACATGTTCACGCAGGCTGAGACTCGGAACACGATCGATGGCATTTACAAGAAGTGGCATCCGCAGGTTCTCTACGATGTCCATCAGATGGGCAACACGGGCGCGCGGCTTTTCGTCCCGCCTTTCATGGATCCTTACGAACCCAACATTGATCCACTTTTGATTCAGGGGGCGGCGTTCATCGGCCAGGCAATGATGAACCGTCTGATCGGCGAAGGTAAAACCGGAATCACGACGAACGCGGTTTACGATGCGTGGACGCCGGCGCGCGCCTATCAGCATTATCACGGGACCGTGAGAATCCTCACCGAAGCGGCAAGTGTGCGATACGCCTCACCCATTCGCCAGACTTTCGGCGAACTTCGTCCCGGTCTGGGCTACGACCCGAGGACCGTGAGCTGGAAGTTTCCAGTCCTCTGGCGCGGCGGCGACTGGAAGCTGCGCGACATTGTGGACTATGAGCTGATCGCGTCAATGGGCGCCCTCGAAAATGTGGCTCTCTACCGGGAGCGCTGGCTGCGCAATTTCTACACGGTGCAGAAAAAGGCGGTCTCGTGGAATGGCGCGCCGTACGCGTTTGTGGTTCCTCCCGATCAGCGCGACCCGGTAACCGCCGTCGAAATGCTGAACGTTCTGCAGTTCGGTGAGGTCGAAGTTCATCAGGCCCAGGCCTCATTCGCAGCCGATGGCGTGGACTATCCGGCGGGAAGCTATGTCATCCGGATGGCGCAACCGTTTGGTTCGTTCGCGAAGACAATGATGGAGAAGCAGGTCTATCCGGATCTGCGCGAGTATCCAGGCGGCCCGCCGCAGCGGCCATACGACGTTGTTGCTCACACGCTGCCGATGCAGATGGGCGTGAAGGTGGTTACCGTAACCGCGCCGTTCGAAGCCAGGCTGACAAAAATGGATACCATCAAAGCCGCCCCCGGCATTGTGGAGAGCGGCCCTGCGAAGGCCTACATTCTCGATCACGACAGCAATGCATCGATCAAGGCGCTCAATCGCCTGATGAAGGAAAAGGCGCAGGTCTACTGGGCCGCCAAACCGATCACGGTCAAGGGCAAGCCTTACCCGGCGGGAACGATGATCATCCATGCAACGCCCGGGATTGAAACGAAACTTCAGGCGATCGCTCGCGACACATCGGTGAACTTCATCGCATCGAATGATCGACTCAACGTTCAGGCGTACAAGCTCAACGCGCCCCGGATCGCAATGTACACGAGTTACGTTGCCTCGATGGATGAGGGCTGGACTCGATTCATCTTCGAGAACTACGACTTTTCTTTCGCAAGCATCGTGGACAAAGACATGCGCGCCGGCAACCTGCGTTCGAAGTACGACGTGATCATCATTCCGGGCGAATTGAGCGAAGCCAACATTGTTCAGGGACATCGGCCGGGAACGATCCCTCGGGAGTACACAGGCGGCATTGGTGAGGCCGGCGTTCAGAACCTACGTGAATTCATCAATGAAGGCGGAACGCTTGTGACGATGGATGAAGCCACGGAATTTGCCGTAAAGCAGTTCGCGCTGCCGGTCAGGAACACCCTGGAAGGCGTGCGGCCGCAGGATTTCTACGTGCCGGGATCACTGCTGAAGGCCGTTCTCGATACGGACAGCCCTATTGCCTACGGCATGCCGCGTGAGACGGCCGTTTTCTTTCAGCAGAACGCGGCATTCGAAGTGAGCGGGAACGCGAAGTCTGTCGCATCGTATCCCCTGACGAACCCCCTCATGAGCGGATGGATTCTCGGTGAGGAAAAACTGCACGGCAGGACTGCCGTCGCCGATGTTCCGGTCGGGCGCGGCCGCGTGATTCTTCTTTCCATCCGGCCACAGTTCCGCGCTCAGGTGCGTGGGACCTACAAGCTCCTTTTCAACTCGTTGTATTACGGACCGGCCACGTCCACGATTTACGAAGGGCAGCAACCAAACTAGCTGGAATGTTCCGGAAATGAACGAACGCGGGCTAAAGCCCGCGACTACATTTCAGACCCAACCTTGATCCCAAATGTAGTCGCGAGCTTTAGCCCGCGTTGATCCAGCGCATACGTATTTGACGCCCGATTCTGCGTCGTATAAGCTACCGGTCCGTTTTCCCCAATACACACGTGAAGGAGCCTAGGAAAATGCTCAAAGTAATCGACGAGACGGGAAACATCCACTGGGTCTCCAAAGGATCCTTGCGATCAACACCACTGGCGGCAGCCGCCAAAACCAAAACGAAGCCAAAGCCCAAACCGAAACCGAAGCCCAAGCCAAGGCCCAAACCGGGATACAAGCCGGGATACAAACAATAGGAGTGGTTCAGCAAACGGAGAACAAACGCAACAGATACTCCACCACGAAGGGTGGCGTGCGGTCGATATGAAAGCACAGGCCGGTGGTCACGCCGCCTTCCCGCAAAGTCTCGAGATCCTCGAAGATCTGCAACTCATTTCTAACGCGTGGCCCGGGCCACGTCAGAACATCGACGCAGACTTCGGCATCGAGTTTGTCCACCCGGTGAAGCGCGGACCACTTATAGCGGCGGACGTAATCAGGCACACGTTCGGGAATGACGTCGAATGGGAACGACGCGCCTTCGATCGACGCTCCCGTCCTCCTCTCGAGTTCCCCCATTGCGGCGAGGTGATCTACGAATGTGTTCGGCCGCGCTCGATCATGGGACCACCCGTGCGCCCACAGATCTATCCCCTCCCCGACAAGAATTACTACTCGCGGATCGACTCGACGCCATTCGGTTCGCAAGAGGTGCAACTGAGGCCGATATCCTCTGGCGAGCGCAGAGCGAACGGAACGGACCAGTACCGGCTTCAATTTGCCCGGATTCACATCATCGAAACGGGCGACCAGCCGGGCGCGCTTCGGCTTTAATGATGCTTTCTCCGTGACGCCACGTATTGCACTCTTCGCGGTAGTCCATCCTTCTTCTCGCGCGCGCAGAAAACTTCCACCAAAAAGTTCGTCCATAGCCAATGGAAGCCCCACATTCACAACCTGTGACCATTCCTCCAGCGCCTCCTCTTCATAAGGCATTCGATGCTGATCGATTGCTTTGAACAGTGCGTCCGCGGAAAGGCTCGACCTGCGTGCCAGCCCCTTCAGCTTCAGAAATTCGAAACGCGCCTCAACATCTTCCTCGGCAAGGTGAGGGCCACATACGACCAGCGAGCTGCGCGAGCCGATAGCTTCCCAGCAAGTGTTGTATCCACCGCGCGAGACAACAATCGATTCGGGCCCGAAATGACGATAGAGCGCTTTGGTGCGGACCAGCTCGAAACGATCGTCCACAGGGCCTTCAATTCTCAGGAGCGGTCCTGCGGCAAGGACCGGTTTCGGATAGCCGTTCCGAATCAGAAGATCGGCTGTTTCAGAGAATACCTTGAGAAATGCGCCGATCCGGCGAGACCCTGACGGGACCGGAGCCTCGCCTCCGCCACCCAGCGAAAAGATCACCCTCCTCTCGTGGGGTAGGCGCTCCGCTTTACGGGCAATCGGCCCAATGAAACCGAGCGGCAGCGATTCCAGAAAACGAATCAGGCGCTGGGACCGGCGATAAGTCCAGACAATTTCCTCGGGATGGTGAGGCAGCAAAACGGTGTCGAAGGCATCAAGAGCCTGGTCCAGTCTCCGGCGCATGATTCGTGAATTCATCAAGCGCTGGACAAGCACCGTTCTCACGCCATTCTTTCGCAACTCCAGGATAGCCGGCTCCGGCCAATAGGTGTCGCAGACCACGACTTGCGGCTGAAATGTTTCGATCGTCCGGTACAGTTGATCGTAGAGTCTTTCCCCCGCCTTGCGAGGGGACTCATTCGGATCGTCAGGAACGATGACTCCCGGACACGTGAAGAAACCGTGAACATGAGACGAGTCGGAAAAGAATCGGCATTCTGTCGAAGGTATCCGGGAAAATCGTCGTTGAAGAATTGAAAGCCTCGCAACGTGTCCGAGGCCGACTCCGTTGGTGGCGTAGAAAAGGACTCTCATTGAAGAGTCCAGTTGATCACCACGCTCAAAGACGATGGCTCCGAGCTCGCAGTAGGTACAGCGATCAGGAATCGCTTGCCATCCGCAGATGGAACATAAGGGAAGATCGTCACCAGAACCGGATCAATCTGGACGTTGGTTTCGAAGAGCGGCTGCGGAATGCCGGGCTGTCGCGCCGCATTCATGGCAACGGACATGAGCTTCTTGTCACCCGACAAGTAAAACAATTCTTTGCCGTCGCGTCTCCATCGCGGAGCCTGGCCGCCTTTTGTGGAGACCTTCATTTTGCCTCCACTGGACGGAAACTGTCGAAGATAGACTTCCAGCTCTCCGGACTCGTCCGACGTGTACGCCAACGAGTGTCCATCCGGCGAAAACTGGCCTTGCGCCTCCAGGAAGTCTGATGCCAGGAACGAGTAGGCTTTATCCGGAGTGCTCACAGGCATGACCCAAAGATCGGATTTGGATCGAACGGTGTTCTTTTCGAGCATTACGAAATTTCCATCGGGAGACCAGTCGGTCGGAACGATCTTCAGCTCCGAAGACAAAATTTGCTGTTCATCATTGGCGCTACTCAGATTCTTGAGATAAATGCCTCTCGAATTGCCCCGGTGCGATGCAAACACGACGCTGCGCCCATCCGGAGACCACACCGGAGACTCGTCGTAGGCAGGATTAAACGTTAAGCGCGTGCTGCTCGCGTGGAGTAAATCCAGGACCCAAATGTCGGCGCTTCCTATCGCGGGATCCAGAAAAGCAGCGGCGACGCGACTCTGGTCGCCGGTAATGGATGCGGGCGACGATCGATCCAGGTTGGCGGGACCGACGGTTCCCTGCTTTCGGCCTGTGCGGTCGAACCACGCGAGCTGATCCGCACCACTGCCCCCGGGGAGATATATCATCGTGCCATCGTCCGCAGCAGAAAAATGAGTACGCGCGGTTGCGACGCCATAAGCAACACCATCGGCGATCGGAGTCGGATCACCGCGAAGCTGCCCCGAGCGGAGGTCGAAACGCTGGGCCAGCAGCGTACTTTCACGACCGAAGAGGATAGCGCCGCCGGCGTAAACCGCATTTGAAAGCGTGTTGAGCAGACGCGTTCTCACCCGGGATTCCAGCGAGCCGATATAAATGCCGCTGTTTTCCGCCTGGCGGCTTCGAGCGAGATAAAGGAAACGATTTCCGTCTGGTAGAAAGTACGGCCAGCGATGTGAATTCTCGTCGCGTGCCGAATCGACCTCCGTTGCCGGAGTCACGGCTCCCCCGTCAGCCTTCACTTGCGACAGGCCACTGGCCGCGTCAGTCGTGAAAATAATCACATCTTGGCTGCCCCATGTTCCTCCGCGAGCATCAGGATCTGCGTTAGCCAACGTCCGGACGGCGCCACCTGCAAGATCAAACCGCTTGAGCTTGCCGGCGGCGAAGAATGCGAACGAACGCCCGTCCGGCGACCAGAACGGCCACTGCGCGCCTTCCGTACCCTCCAGGGATCGCGACTCGAGAGAATCCAGCGACCTCAACCACAGCGACGTTGTGTTTCCCGACGACATCGAGAATAAAAGGCGCGACCCGTCCCGTGAGACGGCAAAATGGGATGACGCCGCTTGAGTGAAGTTCAACGAAGACTTCATGAGCCGCTGCTGTGCGGGGCTTCCCCGAAAATAGGAATTCACAACCGCCCCCAACGCGAATGCCGCCGTCACAAGGACAAACAGGAGAAGCAACCGGAGCCGCCCGGCAGGCCTTTTCACATGCTGCATTTCGGGCGCGGAAGGCTCGGCAATGATCTCCTCGATCTGGATCCGGGCGTCTCCTATGTGCTGGATCCGATGGCGCACGTCTCGTTTCAGACACTGCCGTATGAGACGCTGCAACAGTGCGGGCGCCGAGGAAATCGCACCCCAATCGGGATCCCCGTCCAGGACTCGAGTCAGCGTCAGGGATACCGTCTCTTCACCAAATGCGGAACGGCCCGATAACATTTCGAACAACACACATCCAAAAGACCAGATATCCGCGCGCCGATCCGTGGCCCGATTCCGTAATTGCTCAGGTGAGATGTACGGAGCTGTCCCGATCAGAATCGGTCCTTCCGTGAGCGCTATCAATGTTGTGGGCGAGTCCGGCGAGACTCGATCCTCCGGTGCCTGAACCCAGGTTGCCAATCCGAAGTCGAGGACTTTCACGGTTCCATCCGCCAGCAGTTTGATATTCGCCGGTTTAATATCCTGGTGAACAATTCCTCGATCGTGCGCCGCCTCCAGCGCGAGTGCGATCTGTCGCCCAATCTCCAGCACATCGTGAACGGGCAGAGGCCCGCGGCTGACTCTTTCAGCGAGCGTCTCGCCTTCGATCAGCTCCATTACCAGATAAGGAAGGTTGTTGGTGTGGCCAAAATCGTGAATAGTGGCGATATGGGGATGGTTCAACGACGCGAGAATTCTCGCTTCTCTTTCGAAGCGGACAAGCCGGCCCGGGTTCTTCATGAAAGCCGAAGGCAGAACCTTGATGGCAACCACCCGGCTCAGGTTGATGTCCCTGGCCCGGTACACTTCTCCCATCCCTCCCTCGCCAATGGGCGAAAGAATCACGTACTGACCCAGTTGAATCCCAGTTGCCAGGGCTGCCATCGGAGCGCGTAATTTAACCTAAACGTGTTGTCAAATCTAGGCGAACAATGAGACGTCTGAGTCAAAGAAAAAGCAAATTTACGCTGTGTGCAGTATCGCGACCACAGATTCCCCTATCAAGCAACTGCGCCCGTAAGTGCTGCCGGAGGCGCATCCTTATTGAGCCGCGGAGCGGCGCTAGAGTGTAGCCGAGGGCGCAAGCCCCGGGGCAGCTATCGTTAATCGCACAGAACCCCGGGCTTACGCCCGAGGCTACACTCTCACGCCGCTCCGCGGCTGGAATTCGGATTTCGGAACGGGTTCTTTTTTTCTTTATGGCGCAGCCACCCCTCCTGTTCCAGGAGGGGAATCCGTTGCTCGAATCCGACCTATTTGGAAGGATCCGGAAAGGGCTTGCTGCGCGCGGGGGCGGGCGCGCCGCACGAGGGCGGGAAGAAGTAAGCCTGCAGCAACCAGCGTCACGATAACGAATAGAAGACCGTTCGTGTTCCACCGGACGCCGCGCACAAACGGCGGGTCGATCCACATTCCAAATTCATCGAAGGTCAAGCCGACGCCAAGGCCGTATAGAAGCGAAATCAACAGTGTCTCGCGAGGGCCCTTGAACATCAGAGCGAGATAGCCTGCTGCCGTAAGAATGAAGATGCCATACACATAATGATGGATATGCATTCCCGGAATGGGTTCCCAATGAAAACGAGGAGTTACGAAGCTGACCAGGCGAGCTATCACCACCGTGACGATAAACGCGGCAGCGATGCGCGCGGCAGGGTGTTTCGACATCATGGTAGCGAAGTATATCAGGAGAATGGGAGCCTGTCGGAATCGAGCAACGGAATCCCCTCCCTGAACGCGGGCTAAAGCCCGCGACTACATTGGGGACCAGCGCTGTTCCAATACATTGGGGACCAGCGCTGTTCCAAAATGTAGTCGCGGGCTTTAGCCCGCGTTCAGTGATTTATTGATAATCCGGGATTATCATGTTGGTGGTCATGAAGAATCTTTGCCTAATCCTGGTCCTGCTCCTATTGCTTCCCGGATGCCAGCGCAGCATGCCTGAGCACACCTTCTGGAACGGCACGCTGGAACTGGCCGAGGGAAAACTCCTGCCCTTTCGCTTCAGCCTGGATCTTCGCTCCGCGACTCCAACCGGATTCTTCATTGTGGGAGAAGAGCAAACACCGATCCCCGAAGTCTTCCGGCGCGACGGCGAGTTGTCATTCGGGTTTTCGGAATATGGAGCGGAGATGCGCGGCAAATGGGACGGCAGCCGCTGGGAGGGCTCCTATCTTCGCCATCGCTCTACCGGCACAACCTCGTTCAAGTTCACTGCCTCACCGGAAACGGCTCCCCCAAACGATACGGGCTCATCGATTTCCGCAGTTCCCGTCGGAAAGTACCAGGTGTCCTTTCGAGATGAGGAGCGCAGCACTACTCTGGCAACGCTGTGGACGAAGGGAGGCGCTCTCTACGGCACGTTCATTGCACCGGACGGCGATTACGGATTACTCGTCGGTAAGCCCACCGGCGCGGGTGTGCAACTCAACCGTTTTACAGGCTGGCAGGCCACGATCGTGGTATTGGAGCAGCGCGGTGGAACATGGTCCGGAACGTTATATACGCACAGCGACAAACCTCGCTCGTTCACGTTGCAGGCAAGAACCGACCTGGAGCTTCAAGCCACGCCGGACCTCCAGACGAGGATCAAGAACCCGGCCGCGCGATTCACTTTCGAGGGTGTGTCCATCTCCGGAGAAACCGTCCGCAGCACGGATGAGAGGTTCAAAGGCAAAGCGCTGGTGGTCGACATTATGGGAACCTGGTGCCACAACTGCCAGGACGAAGCTCCGCTGCTGCAGCAGCTGCAACAGCAGTATGGGAACAAGGGATTCGAGGTCGTGGGAATCTCTTTCGAGATCAACGACGATCGCGAGCTTGGGCGGAAAAATCTCCAGCTCTACCGGGACCGGTTCGGAATCACGTTTCCCCTGCTTTTCTGCGGCAACATGGACGACGCGAACCTGAACAATCGCCTCAAAACCCAACTCGACAACTTCTTCGCCTACCCGACGACTCTTTTCATCAACAAAGAAGGCAAAGTACAGGCAATCCACACCGGTTTCAAAGGACCCGGAACGGGAGAACAATTCCAGTCGGAGGTTCAGGAGTTTCACAAGCTGGCCAGGGAACTGGTGCGGTGAGCGTAGTCAGGACAATGGGGAAGGTTGGTGTTTTCCTCGCCATCATTACTCTGTATTCTGCGCAGGTGAGATCGCAGAGCGGATTGTCGCAGTTGAAGACGCGGGCGGAGCGGACGAACTACGTCGAAACCAGCCGGTACGACGATGTCGTCGCGTTCCTGAATACGGTTGCGAAAGCCTCTTCGCTGGTTCATACGACAACTTTCGGCTACACGTTCGAAGGCCGGCCCCTGCCGCTAGCCGTGGTGGGACGGGTTTCGGATGCGACATCTGCAACGGTTCGCGCCTCCGGGAAGCTGCGCATTTACATTCAAGCGAACATTCATGCCGGTGAGGTGGAAGGAAAAGAGTCGGCGCAGGCCCTGGTGCGCGACATCGCAATGGGGCGTTACGCTCAGTGGCTGGATTCGATAGTTCTTCTCATCGCGCCGATTTACAACGCCGATGGGAACGAGCGCGTTTTACTGACGAACCGAGGGCCTCAACACGGCCCGCTCGGCGGAATGGGGATTCGGGCGAATGCTCAGGGTCTGAATATCAATCGCGACAACATCAAACTCGACACACCTGAAGCACGATCGATGGTCAAGCTGCTGAATGATTACGATCCTCACGTCATGATCGATCTCCATACGACGAATGGTTCGCATCACGCTTACCATCTGACCTGGGAAATCCCGAACAATCCTGCCGCCGCTTCCAGCATCACGAAGGTGGCCCGTGACGAATGGATGCAGGAGGTCACGAAAGTGATCAAGGCGAAGTATGGCTGGGATCTGCACTCCTACGGCGACGTCAGCGGCCAGGCGCCGGAGCGGGTATGGACCACTGTCGAGGACCTTCCCCGCTACACGCACAACTACTGGGGACTCCGAAACCGTTTCGGCATTTTGAGCGAGACGTATTCTTACCTCACTTTCAAAGATCGGATCACGACCGCCACTCGATTCCTGGAAGAGATCCTCAACTTCGCCCATGGCAATGCGGCGCGAATCCGAAAGACGGCCGAAGATGCGGACAGCGAGTCGTTGATTGGCCGGCGTCTGTCGCTGCGTTCAAAAGTGAAACGCTCCGATCAAAAAGCCGAGGTTCTTATGGGGGACACCGAGGAGGAGGTGAATCCCTACAGCGGCCACGTCATGTTGCGCAGACTGGATGTGCGGAAGCCGGAACAGATGTGGATGGAGACGACGTTCGAGCCGGTCGAATCGGAGCGGGTTCCTTCGGAGTACTACTTGCCCGCCGGGCTACGTTCCGCTGTCGAACGCCTGCAAGCGCACGGCATCCGGATCGAGCGTCTCGGCCAGCCGTCCACGCTTCAATTGGAGGAATTCCATATCGAGTCCAACCAGGCTGCGGCTCCGGCTTTCGAGGGTCACCAGGAGCGCACGATTTCAGGGAAGTATGAACCGGTGGAGCGTACCCTGCCGGCCGGCACCTACCGTGTTCCGATGAACCAACCGCTCGCCCGGCTGGCGTTTTACCTGATCGAACCGCGATCGAACGATGGGCTGCTCACCTGGAATGTCCTGGATGATGCGTTGAAAGACTCGACGGTCTATCCGATTCTGAGAAGCCGCCGCTAGACCCTTGGATGGGAAATTCGGGGTCGGGGACAAAGATCTGACCAATGCTCAATTCCCAATGCTCAATTTTCATCGGATGAGAATTGAGCATTGGGAATTGAGCATTGGTCAGATCTTTGTCCCCGACCCTGAATTTCCCATCCATTGCTTTGCCGGATGGTCGTCCTGCAGTAGACTCGGATGCAACATCATGAAGATAGGGAGATTTGGCCAATGATGCGAGGCCTGATTACGAGTTCCATAGCCATCTTATTTTTCCTGGTCACCAGCCTCATTCTTGGAGCCGGCCGCAGTGATGTGGCCGATGCAGCAATGCGCGGAGACAAGGCCGCCCTTCGCACCCTGATCCAGCAGAAGGCTGATGTGAACGCGCCACAGGTAGACGGCGCGACAGCGCTCCATTGGGCCGTATACAAAGACGATCTGGAAATGATGGACCTGCTGCTTCGGGCCGGCGCCAAGGTAAACGTCGCAAACCGCGACGGCATCACGCCGCTCTACATGGCCTCCCTTTATGGTTATGCCCCGGTGATTGACAAGCTTTTGAAAGCGGAAGCGGATCCAAAGAGCCTCGGGCCCGCCGGGGAAACCCTGCTCATGCTGACGGCTCGTAACGGCAATCCGGAAGCGATCAAGCTGCTGATTGCCGCCGGCGTGGACGTGAACGCAAAAGAACCCGTGCGAGGGACCACGGCCCTGATGTGGGCCGTGGCGCAGAAGCATCCGGCGGCAGTGAAAGCATTGCTCGACGGTGGAGCGGACCTCAACGCCAGAACGGCTCTTGCCGGTTTGCCCCGAAACTACATGGCCGGCCGCGTCAATGTTAACGCCGTTGAAACTGCAGCCCGCCGGCAGGTGGCCGCTGCTGCCAACGGTAGAACATACGAGGAGCAACTTGCGCTCGAGGGTATCGGAGGCCGCTTCGGCGGCAGCAACAGAACTCAACTTCAGGCCGGACAGCCCGGGGCCGCCGCTGCCGGCACGGGTACTCGCGGACAGCGCGGTGGACAACGAGGCACCGCCGCGGCCAATCCGCCGGCTGTCGCCGCGCCGGCCGCAGCGCCCGCCGAAATTCCAGACGATCAGGACGATCAAAACTTCATTTACTCCGGCCTCGTCGGGACCGGCGGCGGCGGTTTAACCGCTCTGATTCTTGCCGCCCGCGAAGGGGACCTTGAATCGACGAAAGTGCTCCTGGACAAGGGCGCCGATGTCAATCAGGTCTCGGAGTATGCATGGACCGCACTGCTGACCGCGACCAACAACCGGCACTACAAGCTCGGAACCTACCTTATTGAACGCGGAGCAAACCCGAGCCTGGCGAATAAGGGGGGCTGGACTCCTCTATACCTCGCCACTGACAACCGCAATATCGAAGGCGGAGATTTTCCGGTTCCGAAACCGGACATGGACCACCTGGACTACATCAAGGTCCTGCTGGTTCATGGCGCAAATCCCAACGCCCGCGTCAAAGACAACACGCTCACCCGGACTATCTTTACGATGCAGTGGTTCCTGGAATCCGGCGCAAGCCCGTTTGTGCGCGCTGCCCAGTCCGGCGACCTCGAACTGCTGAAGCTTCTCCTCGCCCAGGGGGCCGATCCCATGGCACGGACGGACCACGGCGACACGGCACTTACAGCTGCCGCAGGAATCGGCTGGGTGGAAGGCGTCACCTACGAACACTCGACTAAGGAAAACGTGGAAGTCGTGAAGTTCCTGCTCGATCTTGGACTGGATCCCAACGCGGCCAATAACGACGGACGCACTCCTCTCATGGGCGCAGCCCTCAAGGGCCGAACCGAAGTCATTCAACTTTTGGTGGAGCGCGGCGCCAGGCTCGATACTCGAGACAAGGGCAGCCGGGACACGGACACCGTCGTCTCGGTTAATGCCGGACACACATGGCAGGCCGTGGATTATTCCGATGGTCTTGTCCGGGTGGGAGTCCAGTCCGCTATTGCTCGTACCGAGGCCGGCGTCCTGCTCCGCAAATTAATGGGCGAACGCGGAATGGCCTTCCCGCCAATCAATCGGACGGTGGATTCGGTCTGCATCGTGGAAATATGCAGGGAGAGAGTGCCGGCGCAGCAGAAATAAAAGTGGGGTCGTAATTCGGAGATTTTAGCCGCGGCTAAAATCTCCGAATTACGACCCATTTTCCGCCTTGCAGGAAAAGAGGCCACGGTGTTGAAGAAACTTCTGTTGGGATTCTTACTGGCGCTTGCGTTCGCAGCCGCCGCCACGGCCCAATATTCCACGCCTGTCGAAGGAGATTTTGTCATCTCCAATTTCCGGTTTACATCCGGCGAAACGCTGCCCCAGCTTCGACTGCATTTCCGTTTGCTCGGCAAGCCGGAACGAGATGCGCAGGGAATCGTGCGCAACGCCGTGCTCATCATGCACGGCACCGGTGGAACCGGAGATCAATTCATCCGGGAAGAGTTTGCCGGCGAACTTTTTCGTTCAGGCGGCTTGTTGGATGCGTCGCGATACTTCATCGTTCTTCCCGACGGGATCGGTCACGGAGGATCCAGCAAGCCGAGCGATGGTCTTCGAGCCGGCTTCCCGCACTACGGATATCTCGACATGATCGAGGCCCAGTATCGATTGCTGACCGAAGGCCTCGGTGTAAACCATCTTCGGCTCGTGATGGGCACATCGATGGGCGGCATGCACACCTGGCTGTGGGGTGAGCGTCACCCGGACTTCATGGACGCGCTCATGCCGCTTGCCAGTCTTCCGACGCAGATCTCGGGCCGCAATCGAGTGTGGCGCCGGGTTGTCATCGATGCCATTCGCAACGATCCGGCCTGGCATGGCGGCAACTACTCAACGCAGCCGCCGAGCCTGCGTACCGCGGAAGAGATGCTCTATCTCGAGGGCAGCAACCCGGTTTTGCGGCAGCAGGAAATGCCGACGCTCGCAAAGAGCGACACCACTCTCGACGCTTCGGTAGCTGCGTCAATGAAGACCGACGACGCGAATGACATTCTGTATCAGGTCGAGGCCTCGCACGACTACGATCCGGGACCGGACCTGGAGAAGATTCGCGCGCCCCTGATGGCCGTCAATTCGGCTGACGATCTGATCAATCCACCCGAGCTTGGAATTCTCGAGCGTGAGATCAAGCGCGTGCCGAAGGGGCGTGCCGTCATCGTGCCGATGAGTCCCGAAACGCGCGGCCACGGCACCCACACGATCGGTTCAGTTTGGAAAGCCTATCTCGACGAATTGCTGAAATGAACGCGGGGGACAAAATGCCTTTGTGCCCTTGTGTCTTTGTGGTTTAAACACAAAGGCACAAGGGCACAAAGGCATTTTCTGCTCCTCTCCGAGTTATACTTAGCGTCACCCGGAGGACCCATGAATCCAAGAACATTTATTCTTTTGACGATCATGCTGCTCGCGGCGATCCCCGCGGCTGCAGCCACGACGTGCGAGAATCTCGCGAGCCTGGCCCTTCCCCACGCCAAAATCGATTCCGCTCAAATGGTCGCGGCCGGCGCGTTTGTGCAGCCCACCGGCCGCGGTGGGGCAACGAACCCGTTCGCGAGCCTTCCCGCATTCTGCCGGGTGACAGCAACCCTGACGCCCACGAGCGACTCCGACATCAAAACCGAAATCTGGCTGCCCGCCTCCGGATGGAACGGCAAGTTCCAGGCAGTCGGCAATGGCGGATGGGCGGGCACCATTCCGTATCCCGCGCTGGGCGCGGCGGTGGCCGCAGGTTACGCGGGCGCCGGCACGGATACGGGTCACACCGGCAACAATGCGGATTTCACGCTTGGGCATCCCGAGAAACTGACCGACCTCGCCTATCGTTCCATTCACGAGATGACGGTGCAATCCAAAACCATCATCAACGCCCATTACGGCACGCCCGCGAAGTTTTCTTATTACAACGGCTGCTCGCAGGGCGGCAGGCAGGGACTGGCGGCAGCGCAAAAATATCCGGAAGACTTCAACGGGATCATTGCCGGCGCCGCCTCGTGGAACCAGATGCGCGCCCACGGAGCCCGTGTGGCATTGAACCTCATCGTTAATAAAGATGCGGACAGCGTCATTCCTCCGGCCAAGTATCCAATGATCCACAACGCAGTCGTGAATGCCTGCGACGCGCTGGATGGTGTCAAGGATGGTGTGATCGAAAACCCGGCGCAGTGTAATTTCGATTACGCAAAGCTCATGTGCAAGGGCGGCGATGGTCCGGAGTGTCTGACGAAAGGGCAGGTCGAATCGGCCCGAGCGATGACGTCGCCGCTGAAAGACCCGAAAACCGGAAAGGTGCTCTTTGAAGGCCATCTGATGCCCGGCTCAGAACTTGGTTGGGCGACTCTCGGCGGTCCGGAACCGCTCGGCGTCTCGGCCACTGGAATGCAGAACGTCGTTTTCAAGGATCGAAACTGGGACTATCGACAGATGAACATCTCGACGGATGTGGACCGGGCGGACAAGTCCGACAACGGTGTGATGTACTCGGGCGATCCGAATTTGAAACCGTTTTTCGATCGAGGCGGAAAGCTGCTGATGTATCACGGCTGGAACGATCCGCAGGTCAACCCGCTGAATAGCGTCGCCTACTACAACAACGTGGTGAAGACTGTCGGGAAGGACAAGGCGGCGAATTCGATCGCACTCTTCATGGTGCCTGGAATGAATCATTGCCAGGGTGGCATCGGCACAGACACATTCAGCAAGGTGAAAGTGATCGAGGAATGGGTCGAGCAGGGCAAGAAACCGACGCAGATCATCGCGTCTCATCTAGCCAGCGGCCAGGTCGACAAGACTCGTCCCCTGTGCCCTTTCGGTCAGGTCGCAAAGTATAAGGGCACAGGCGACACCAACGATGCCGCGAACTTCTCATGCGTCGCGGAATCGGCAAACACGGCACGGCGGTAAGAGAAATTCGGGAACAAAAGATCTGACCAATGTTCAATTCCCAATTCTCAGCCGATTAATTCGGAGTCTGTCCCCCGAATTAATCGGCTGAGAATTGGGAATTGAACATTGGTCAGATCTTTTGTCCTTACTTCTTCAGTTCGTTGTAAAGGGCCTGCAGGTTGGGTTTCACGCCGCCGAACTGCGGGTTCGCGCTGGCGACGTAGCCCCTGTATTTAGCCGGTAGCTTGTACTCCGGAGCTGCCTGGTCCACGGTCTTTCCGGCTTTCATTTCAGTTTGAGCCCAGGTGACGAAATCCTGGCTGAAGTCGGCGTATTCCTTCAGATCGTTCCACGTCGATGTTGGTATGTGTCCCGCGATCACCGTATCGACGTTCTTCACGGTTGCGATCACCTTTGCGAGCGTCTGAGGGTGGGCGACCACGCTGCCGCCGTTGTCCGTGTCGATGTACGGCAGAGCCTTCCACGCAAACATGTCGCCGGCGTGCATCGTGCGGAGCGCCGGGAACACGACGAAAGTGTCGCCGTTGGTGTGGCCGCGTCCAAAGTAGTACAGATCGATTTGATCCTTGCCTGTCCCGAGCGTCATCTTGTCTTTATACGTTCGCTTCGGGAGGAACCTGGCCTTGTCGCCCTTGAACTCGTTCATCTTCGCCATGTTCGCCTTGGTGTTCTCGTGGACAATGCTGTCCACTGTCGCGCCGAAGAACTCGTTGCTGCCGGTGTGGTCGCCGTGGGTGTGGGTGTTGATGATCGTCGTTACGGGTTTGTTGGTCACGGTCTTGATCCGGTCGAGAACGATCTGACCCCATCCGGGCAGCTTGGTATCGACAATCACGACGCCGGCATCCGTAACGAGCACAGCCGTGTTGCCGCCGCTGAATGCGTTGGTGTCGGCCACGCCTGAGCCGGTGATGACATACAGGTTGTCTTTCACCTTCTCGATTTTTGTGGCCGCCCGGGCTGCTGCCGAGGGTCCGGCCGGCGGCGCCTGGAATCCGGAAACCACCAGGGACAAGCCTCCGAGCGCGATCAGGGTTCCGAGCACGAGTCCACGTTTCATCATGTTTCCCTCCAATTGAGCGGAACAGATTACCACCGGCCGCCGGGGACAGTGAGCGTTTTTCGGCCGTGTATAAAACACAAAGGCACGAAGGCACAAAGAAAGGCCGCAAATAAGAAGTTCTTGATGCGGCCTTTCTTTGTGCCTTCGTGCCTTTGTGTTTTATACACGCTGCGTCGGGTACACAAACGTGCTTCCGGAAATGTAGTCGCGGGCTTTAGCCCGCGTTCATGGTATGAATAGGCGAATATGACTCTGACGAACAAGATTGCCCTTGTGACCGGCGGCAGCCAGAACATCGGAAAGGCGATTTCGGAAAAGTTGATCGGGGCGGGCGCGACCGTCGCAATTGCGGCCCTGGATGATGCGGCCCTGCACGGGACGACCTCCGAGTTCGAGTCGCGCGGTCTCCGATTCAAGTCCTATGGTGTCGATCTGACGGACGACACTCAGGTCGAGATGCTTGTTGCATCTGTTGTTCGCGATCTCGGACCCGTCGACATTCTCATCAATAATGCCGCAATCACCGGACCGACCGGGGCGGCGCACGTGATCGAGACTGCCGAGTGGGATCGAACGCTGCAGATCAACCTTCGAGCTCCATTTGTCTTATGTCGCGCGATCATTCCGTCCATGATCGAGAGAAAGCGCGGCAAAATCATCAATGTCGCTTCCATCGCCGGCAAGATGGCCTACCCGTTGCGGACGCCTTATGCGTCGTCCAAATGGGGTTTGATCGGCCTGACGCTGACTCTCGCCCAGGAACTCGGTCCTCATAACATTCACGTCAATGTGGTCTGCCCGGGACCCACGCGGTCCGAAATGATCGATTCCGTTATCCGCAAGCGCGCCGAGGCAGCCGGCGTGTCCATGGACGCAATGCACCGGGAGTACGTGCGCGCGACTGCCTTGAAAAGGATGGTTCTCCCCTCCGAAGTTGCGGACCTCGTTTTGTTCCTTTGTTCGCCGGAATCCGACGCCATCACCGGCCAGGCCATCGACGTGAGTGCCGGTTACGGGTTCAGGATCGGGGAATGACACATGACCGACGAACAACATTTATCAAACGGCCTCGCAATACTGAAACAGATGGTCGGCGATGAAGAGGCCGAGCGGATCCGCCACGGCTGGAGAGATCTCTCGCCGGATTTAGAGCAGCTCATTCTTGGTTTTGTCGCGGGCCAGATCTGGACGAGGCCCTCTCTCGACCTGAAGACTCGCAGCCTGTGCACGGTTGCGGCACTGACGGCGCTCGGGAGAACAAGCGCGCTCGAACTCAACGTGCGGATGGCGCTTGGTAATGGAGCCACAAAAGAGGAAATTGTCGAAGCCATACTGCAAATGGCTCCATACGCCGGATTCCCTGCAGTGTGGGACGGTCTGCGGATCGCCTCCCGGTTGTTGAACGAGATCCAACTGTAGCGGCGGTGATAGACCAGCCGCTCCCGGCTGTATTCGAGACGGATGCATGAAAACAGATCTGGCCGGAAAAGTCGTGGTGGTTACGGGTGCATCCGGCGCGATCGGAGCCGCCATTGCCATTCAATTCGCTGGTGAAGGAGCGAAGGTGGTGCTGCATTATCGCCGCAACCGGGGAAATGCGGAGGCTCTGCAGCGGAAGCTGAAACGCTCGGACTCCATTATCGTGCGCGCGGACCTCACAAAGGAGGCCGAGGTCAAACGACTGTTTGCGCAGACGCTCGAGCGTTTTGCCCGCGTGGACACGCTTGTCGCAAACGCCGGTTCCTGGGAGACGCGCGATGTTCCATTGGACAAGATGTCTTTGCGGCAATGGAGGCAGACTCTCGATAACGTGCTGACGAGCGCATTTCTGAGCACGCGCGAGTTTTTCAAGATTGTTGCCCGGCAGAAGCGCGGCAACGCGCTGTTGATCGCCTCGACGGCTGGTGTGTTCGGCGAAGCCGGCCACTCGGATTACGCCTCGGCAAAGTCCGCAATGGCGTTTGGACTCACCCGCTCGCTTAAGAACGAGATTGCGCGTCTCGCGCCGCATACGCTCACCTACTGCGGAGGCCGCGTCAATTGTATCTGCCCCGGCTGGACCATCGTGCCGCGCACAGCGGACAGGCTTCAAAACACCGAAGTTGTCCGCAAAGTGACTTCAACGATGGCATTACCCAAGCTGGCGCGGACCGAAGATATTGCCAGCGCGGCCGTGTTCCTTTCCTCGGACGCACTGGCCGGCCATATCACCGGCCAGACGCTGGTTATTGCAGGAGGGATGGAGGGGCGATTGCTTTGGCCGCCGCATGATGAATCGTAGCGTTCTCTGGCTGTCGACCGCAGTCCTGAGTGCCCTGGCACTCTTTGCGCAAGGCGAGTCCGGGCCTGCCGGCACACTGGCCTATCGGCACGGAGGCAACATTTGGGTGAAGTCCCTGCCGGACGGGGCCGAGAAGCAGATCAGTCAAGGCGGCGGGACCGAATATCCTCAGTGGAGCGTGTCCGGACAATGGCTGTCATTTCGACAAAACGAAAAATGGATCGTCACGCCGGCAAATGGAGATCCACAACAGATGCATGTCCTGGAAGCCGGGGGGCCGCCGGAGTGGTCGCCACTGCACGATGAAGTGGCATTCGTTGCTCCTGAAGGCTTGTGTGTTGTTTCGTTCGATGGAAACGTGCCGGAAAAGCGAGTCGTGCTCCGGGGTCGCAAACCCGGCAACATTGGCGACCTGGCATGGAGTCCGGATGGGACCCGTTTTGCTTTTTTGATGAATGGCAGTTTGTGGCGCGCGAATTCAGACGGTAGCGACGCGCAGCGGCTTTTCTCTCCTGGAGGGCATGACAGTTTAGGAGTGGCTGGATGGTCCTCCGACGGCCGCTACATTTTGTTCCGGATAGATCCCGATTCTTCTGCTTCTCTGGCGGCCGACGGTTTGCCTTTATTCTCAATATCCGTGGATGGCGGACGCGCACACGCGCTTGCTTCAAATGTTTTCGTTCATTCGGACTCTGTGTCCGTCGCGCCGGGCAGGGCCGAGGTTCTGGCCAGCAATGGCTGCTGTCGTGAAGCGTGGGCCGACAAGCGATTAACTTTAGTGGACCCGGCTACGGGAAGGTTCACATTAATCAGCACCGCAAGATCTGTGGCCGTTTCACCCGTGTGGTCTCCCGATGGGCGTGAGATTGCCTACGTTTCAGCTCCAGAGAATGAAGCAGCGACCCGTGCAGGAGGAGGAGAACCTGCGAAACAGGCTTTGGCGCAGCGGCGCATCTGGATCATGAATGCCGACGGCAAACAGATGCGTCAAATGACCTCGGATTCACGCTATCGAGATGAATATCCCCTGTGGTCCCGCGACGGACAGCACATTCTCTTCACAAGAATGGACCAGCAGGACAACGCCGGCGTCTGGACTGTCCGGCTGAGCGATGGCGCACTACGAAAGATCGTCGATGAAGTCGACGACGAAAATCCCGTGAATACGATTGTAAGAACTTTCCCAAACGCGAAGCCCTTCCCCGCATGGTTCGGCTACTACGGCTATATCCATTGGAATCGGTACATCGCCTGGCATCCGCAATAAAACAAATCGCTTGACCTGCCTGCCGTTTTGGACCGAAGTTATCGCCAACCGGACTGTAACGAAAAGCCGTTCAAGAGTGTTCTATCGGAAGGTGTCGACAAAGAACAGGGTGATGAGGAGGAAGAATGCATTCGAACATTTGTAAAGCCATTCTTGTAGTGGTGGCGGTTTTGGGCGTGATGGCGGGTGTTTGTCTGGCTCAGCGGACGACCGCTACCTTTGCGGGAATCGTCATAGATCCAACCAGTGCGGTGTTACCGGGAGCCCAGGTGGAGCTCATTAATGAGGGCACCAACAACGTCACTGAAAAACTTACCGGGGAGACAGGCGAGTTCGTCTTCGATTACGTGCCTGTCGGAACCTACACGCTGAAAATCACGCTGGCGGGCTTCAAGACTTATGAGAGCAAAGGCATCCCGCTGGGTGCCGCGCAAAGCCTGCGGCGGACTTACACTCTGGCCGTCGGCGAAATCACCGACAACGTCACGGTGACCGGTGAAGCGCCGCTCGTGAACACGCTGTCTCCGGAGCAACGCGTCGGCATGGATACGCTTGAAGTCCGGACGATGCCGATGATCAATCGCGACATCACAAGCATTCTCAATGTCGGCACAGGGCTGACCACGCGGCCACAGGTCGAGGGTACTCAGGGTTCCAAGTTCCGGCTGAACGGTCTGGGCAGCACGTCCATGGCAGTGACGGCGAATGGGACCGACGCCAATGGCAATCCGGGCTCGCCGACGATATCGGGATACTACGGATACACGAAGATCAACGTCATGAGTTCGGAAGCCGTGGGCGAGATGCAAATCGTCAAAGGTGTGACCCCGGCGGAATACGGCATGGCCATGGGCGGCCAGATGAGCGTGATCACGAAATCCGGGACGAACGCCTGGCACGGCAGCCTGTTTCATCGCTACGAAGGCTCCGTCCTTTCGGCGCGTCCTCAGTTCCTGGCTCGGGAAAACAACGCTGTCTGGAACCAGTTCGGTGGATCGCTGGGAGGACCAATCAAGCCGAATAAGGCCTTCTTCTTTTTCGCATATGAAGGTTACCGGCAGCGCGGCGTCGTCGCCATGAATGCAACCGTGCCGACGCAGCGTTTTCGCGATATTTTCACGACGTCACTGCCTTTCCCTGAAACGCAGCTGTGGTTGAAATTTTATCCACTTCCGAATCAACCGTTGACAGCTTCGGATGCAGTGATCGGCACCTGGATCGGTCCCGGAGCGAGAAGCGCGAATGACGATCACGTCGACGCGAAATTCGACGTGTTGCTGGGCGGAGGTAATCTCTCCACAACGCTCGCCGTTTCGCACCCCGACCTCTCCGTGCCAGTGGACTTGCCTACCAACCCCAGAGTCTTCACCAGCCGATGGCGGCGCATGAGCGTGAACTATGTGCTCGGGCGCGGCCCGTGGACTTTTTCCTCCCGCGCGGGCTACAACATTGCGCGATTGTGGCGAGTTCAGGACTGGTGGAAGGTCAACGATCCGAACAAGGCGGAAACGATCGCCGGTATGCGGAACGTCAAATATATTTCGTACCCCGGGCTAACGGCTGTTCGCGGCGAAAGTCATGTGCGGAGCAGACATCCAACTTACATGTTGGAACAGCATGTTGGGTATATGCACGGAACCCACAGCACGAAGTTTGGCGGCCTGCTCTACCTTCCGTCCGGAGGAAATCCGGACACTGACGCGGGGAACGTCGCCTACCAGACGGTTCAGGACGTCATGACCAACACGCCGAGCGGCATCAGCTTCGACTCCGGCAGGCCCGATCACACGTGGCGCTTCGTCAACTTCGGCTTCTTCGCCCAGGATGACTGGCGCGTCAATCGGAAGCTGGTTCTGAATCTGGGCGTCCGTTACGATCGTTTCGGCCATTTCGTCCCCAAAGCCCTGCACCCGAAGGATCCTTTCGGAGATATAGGCGTGTTTAATCTTGACGGATTCTGCGGTTGCCCGCAGTTTGTCTGGACCGGAGGTTTGCGCCCGACGGACAATCCGTTCAAGAGCGACAATTTCAGCATGGCGCCCCGCGTCGGTTTCGCGTACACGCTCGACGACCGTGGCGACTTTGTCATGCGCGGCGGTTACGGCATCAACTTTCAAGGGTACGACGCCCAGACCTTTGAAGATCGCCTGGGCCGATCTCCCAAGATTCCAAACAACAGGCCCGTCAGCCGCGTGGAGGCTGCCCAACTGGGTTGGAAGTTCCCCATCTACCAGGAAGACATGCTGATGTATTTCGCTTCCCTTCCGAACATCAGTGTCGGCGCCCTGATCGACCCGAACTTGAAACCGGCCTATGCGATGAATTACACGTTGGGATTCCAGAAGGCTCTCACGTCCACGCTCATGCTCGACACGTCATACGTCGGCACCCGCGGCGTGAAGTTTCCGATGGGCCGCACCTACAACCAGGTGGATCGCCTGACCGGAATCCGGCCGAATCCGTCAATGGGTGAGGGCGCGTATACGGACAACAGTCAGGAGACGGTGTTCCACTCCTGGCAGACGTCGCTGAAGCAGCGGATGACGCGCGGATTGTTGTTCGGCCTCAACTACACCTGGGGCAAAGCCATGTCCTACACCGGAGGAGGCACTGCCCTGGTGGCGGGGGGCGATACGGCCGGCGGTGTCGAGGACTTCTTTAATGTGAAGATCGAACGCAGCCTTTCGGTCGGCGATGTTGCGCACGACTTCTCGGCCGACTTCCTGTATGACATCCCAACCCCATTCAAGAATTCCGTAATCGGTAGGCACGTTCTGGGAGGCTGGGAAATCGCGGGAATCGTCAAGGCGACGACGGGAGAACCGTTGAAGGTCACACAGACCGGTGGACGTCCGGACCTGATCGATATCCCTGGTGCGGTAAACCAGAATTGCTGCAGTTTTGGAAACCTGCAGCTTCTGAACCGAAATGCTTTCGTCCTACTGCCCGTCGTGGCCGCTTCCGGCCGAACGGCGCGGCGTGGACATGAGAGCAACTCGCCGCTGCGGGGTCCCGGATACAGCAATCTGAACCTTTCCCTGGGCAAGAGCTTCCGCCTGGGAGAAAGCCGGACACTCGAATTCAAGGCGGATGCGCAGAACGCACTGAACCAGACCCAGTATGCGGCCGTCTCGACAAACCTGAGTTCGATACAGTTTGGGCAGATCACCGCGACGAACGGCGCCCGCATCATTCAGATTCAGATGCGCCTGGCGTTCTAGGCAAACTGTAGCGGCGACAGAGTGTAGACACGCGTCAGCGCGTGTTGCCCAATTCGAAAGAGAGAGACCGGGCACGGAAAAATGGATTCCCCTCCTTGAAAAGGAGGGGGAGGCTGCGCCGTCAATAAAATGCCGCGAAGCCACCTTTAAAGGCGCAGACGGGGTGGTCGCTTACACACCATGTTTCAAAACGCATACTGCAACGTGACTTGTGAGCGACCACCCCGGCCGTGCCAATTCGGAACGGATTTTTTTTTGATGGCACGGCCACCCCTCCCTTTTCAAGGAGGGGAATCCATTTTCTCGTTCCCGGTCTCTCTTTCGAATTGGGCAACACGCCCTTGCTCGATGAACTCGGAATGCACCTGCGTCCGCGGCTGAAGTCTTCAACCGGTAGACAACGATCTTCCCTTCCTCCACGGACGCAGAACGGTATACTCCGGCACTGCCGTCCTGAACTCCAATTCTGAGCGGACGAGCTTTCTTCGAGTCAGGGTCCGCACGGCGGCCTGCACGGCGCTCTTGGACAAACCGGTATCATTGGCGATCGTCTGGTGACTTAAACGAATGCGGCGCGCGCGAGAAGTTGCCAGGCGGGTCCAAAGGTAGAGATAGACGATGAATGCCGACGGTTGTTTGTCGTGGCCGACCAGATCGGGCATCAATCCATCCAGCACATAGAAGTCGAAGCGAATTGTTTTCATGGCCTATAGTTATAACGACTATAGCAGTTAACAACACCATTGACGCCTTCAAAACCGCCGTCTATATTCGCGGGCAGCTTCAAACGAGGAGACACGTTGTGATTACTCACGTCAAGTTCGTCACCATACCGACTCGTGATCAGGACAAGGCCCTCGCCTTTTTTACGGAGAAGCTCGGCTTCAAGCTGGTGACCGACCAGCCATTCAACGATAAGCAGCGCTGGATCGAGATGCGCATCGGTGGATCGGAAACGCGTTTCGTTCTCTTCACTACAGACGAAGGCCGCATCGGCGGTCACTTCAATGGTGCCCTCGCCTGTGACAATGTGGAAAAGACTTATGAAGAACTGAAGAGCCGAGGCGTGGAATTCATGGGCCCACCGCAGAAGGAACACTGGGGGACTTTTGCCATGTTCAAGGACGTAGACGGCAATCAATTCGTACTGTCATCGAAGTAGAGTCTCGATATTGCCGCACCGCTGGCGGTATTTTCCCTGGTCTTTCCTCAGGGATTTCCTGACCTTTCGACCTGCTTTCCCCCGATTTTTGACAACATCTCTCCTGGTATGTTCTGCGGTCCACAGGACATTGAGTTCTGGTCTCGGACGTGCTCTTTTTCAAAGGACAGACGACAAGGAGTGGTCGTGCCAGAACGTCATGACGAAGGCAACGGGAACAGATTTACCGGGGAAGACGTCCCAAAAACCGACGTGCGCCGTTTTTTCGATTTCAACAGGGGCCTTTTAGGTATCGGAGTAGGCGGCCCGCTGGCTGATCTTCACGCGTTCATATCGACAACCTTGACCGATGGTTTTACGAAAGGGCTAGGGAAACTTGAGCCGGAAGTGTCATCAGTACCGGCAATTGATGCCGTTGAACAGATAGCCGCAAACCTGAGCCGTGCCGTCCTGGGATTCGAGGGCGATGTGCTGCGGAAGTCGCTGCAGGAGGCACTCCTCGACGCTGCAGGACCTGGATACGATCCGGAAGGGCCGAGTCTGGAATCGGAACTGTCGAGGTTCTTGCAGACGAAGGGGAAAAAAGGTTTTCTTGAGCTCTTCCTGGCTCGGTACGTCTTCAATACTGTCTGGATCAGAATCCATGACGCCGTCCAGACCCAAATCCCGGATGAGCGACTGTTTGCGACAACGATGTACGAAGTGGAGAGCCTGTGTCGTTCTCTCGTGAAATCTGTATTGGACGAATGGGAAACAGAGGGGAAGCTGGATCAGCTCGAGCGTGACAGTCACATTGCCGAGTCCCTGATTAGACGGCTCGAGGATAGTCTTCTGGAATTCAGCTCAGCCAACAAAGGCCAACCTGATGGAAGGCAGTTACTTCCTAGTGGTCCCACCCGCACCATCGCCGCCACCGTGGTCCAGTACAGCTCCAATCGGGAACGCGCGGCCGGATTAAGGGGGTCATCGGCGCCCGGCCAGCAGATCCTGTTTCAGGCCGAGGACCTGGTCATTTCTCTGAAAATCTTTGTCTCCGGGGAGGATAGATCGATCCTCGGGCAATTGCTCCATCCTTCGGTGCAATCCTGGGTGCCGCGCCCCAACGTTCGCCTGATACCGCCGGCGGGCGAAATTCTGAGCACCACTACTGATGAGCTGGGAGAATTCCGGTTCAGAGATGTCCCGGGAGGCCCGTCACAGCTGGAGGTCGATATTCCCCCTAACCTCCGGATTCTAGGCGACTTTGTCGTGGGAAATTAATCTCTAAAGTTTTCCCAGGTTTCACCCGATAAACAGGCTGATCGCCGAAACTAATTTTTCCGAGAGGTAAAACATGGAAAACATACTACAGCAGGAATTCCTGCATATTGAAGAATTGGAAGGGATTTGCGCACCGACTGTGGCTATGGCCAGCACCTGCACGATCGTGTGGGACGAGCCGTTTAGCAGACCATTCGTATCCTTTTAGACTTAGTGTGGGCTGAGAATCGGTGAACGAAACCCGAAATGGGACGGAATAGCAATGAGAGGCGCTCGGCGCGGCCCGTCCCGTTCTAAACTGAGGCCGAGCAGCTGATTTTCCCCTCGCCCCGCAATTCATCTGAGATGCTCCAACATCTCTTCGCATCGAACCGTCCAGCCGAAAAACGATTCCCCATTAAATAAGGTTGCTTCGTGCATAGCTGATGACCCCGCGGTAATTCGGGGGACAGACTCCGAATTCACCGAATTACGGTTTAACGGTCGTTGATTCCTAATTGGGTGAATTCGGAGTCTGTCCCCCGAATTACCCCCTCCGTTGACCGGTTCTCCAACCACGTAGTACCATGCGTCCAATTTTTTGCCCCTTGGAAAATAACGAGACTTCAGGCCGCAGGACTGGATGTGGAGGAGACTATGAAGAAACCTTTCGCCGCTGCCGTGTTGCTATGTTCTGTGCTCTTCGCGAACGCATTCGCGCAAACCACTAACGCCACATTGGGCGGGACCGTTTCCGACGCCACGCGCGCCCTGATTCCCGGCGTAACGATCACCGCGACGAATACACAGACCGGAATCGTGACCACCGTGGTGACCAACGAAACAGGAGCCTACCAGTTCGCATCGCTCCAGACTGGAATATACAAGGTGACCGCGGAGCTGCCCGGCTTTCAGACACAGACGTACAACCAGGTTGCTCTCGGAGTCGCCCAGCAGGTGCGATTGAACTTCACGCTGCAGGTGGGCACCCAGGCTCAGACCGTTGAAGTGAATGTGGCCGCGGACACGTTGATCGCAACAACATCGTCGTCGGTGGGCGCTGTGCTTCCCGAATACAAGCTGCGCGACCTTCCGCTGGCGACACGCAATGCACTGGACCTGATCGCAACGACGGCAGGAACCCAGGGAAGCAGCTTTGCCGGATCGAGAACAGTAGGCGTCAATACGGTGCGTGATGGCATCCCAGTCAGCGACGGGCGATACGATGTTGGAGTTTCGGCTTCCACTTATGTAAGCCCGGATCTGGTCGAAGAAGTCCGTGTGATCGTCGCGCCGGCCGATGCGGAAATGGGACGCGGGTCAGGACAGGTTCAAATGGCGACGCGGTCCGGCACCAACGAATTCCACGGAAGTCTCTTTTGGACAAACCGCAACTCGGCTCTGAGCGCCAATTCCTGGGGAAATAACTTCAGCGGCGTCGGCAAGGATTACAGGAATGGAAACCAGTTCGGAGCGCGTCTGGGCGGGCCGATCGCCAAAAACAAGACCTTCTTCTTTTTCCTGTACGAGGGCCAGCGTTTCGTCACGAAACAACAGTTCACTGCGAGTGTGCTGACGCGCGAGGCGCGGCAGGGGATGTTCCGATTTTTCCCCGGCGCGCAAAACGCCAACGCTTTTTCGCTCAACCCGGCGGTCGACGTGAACGGCAATCCGGTGAAGCCTCAGGGCGCGACGGGAGACCTTCAGGCGGTCAGTGTGTTTGGCCGCGATCCGAACAGGCCGGGACTCGATCCTTCCGGATGGGTCCCGCGGCTGCTCGCCAGGATGCCGCTGCCTAACGACTTCACCAATTGCGGCGCCGCCTTTAACCCCGCCACCAGCATGGCCGCTACCACCCTGGCGCCTTCATGCGACGGCTTGAACGTGGCGGGCTACCGATGGCTTCGCCGCGTGCAGGGTCAGGACACGTCGGTTGGAGATGGACAGGACACCAACCGCGACCAGTACAACGCCCGCATCGATCACAATTTCAATCAAAGCCACAAGCTGTCCTTCAGCATGACGCGCGAAAAAGACTGGTCCATGACCACGCAGACCGGCATCGCGAACTGGCCCGACGGATACGACGGCCTGGTGAAGCGCGATCCCCACTTCTATTCGGCGTCGCTGGTCTCCACGTTGTCGCCGGCTGTTCTGAACGAGTTTCGGTTCGGTACTCGAAGAAACAAGCATTTCACCTGGAACGCGATTCAAAGGCCCGACGAAATCGGCGATGAGGCCCGCAAACAGCTTCCAACCAGGGGCGGAGAACTGTTCTTCCCGACACACGTCCTCTTCGCCGATAACTTTGTCCAGGCAGGCCAGACTCGCGGCCAGACCAGCCCCGTTTACTCGTTCACCGACACGCTGAGCTGGACTCGCGGAAAACACGCGTTTAAAGCCGGCGCTGAAGTCCGGCTCACTGCATCGAGGGGATTCAACTTCGGAGACGACCCCAAATTGCTTTTCCCAACCGTCATGGTCGGAGCGGGAGGCGTACCGGTGACAGGAATATCCACGATTTCCGGACTGGTCGGCGCAAACGTCACGACTGCTCAGAACCTGTTGCTCGACCTGGCCGGCTCTGTCTCCAATGTCTCTCGAACTTTTTACATCCAGAAGCCGACCGATCTGCAATTCACCGGGTTCGTGCAAACGCCCAAGGATAACCATCAGAATGAATGGGGCGCGTTTTTCAAGGATGACTGGAAGATTCGTCCCGACCTCACGCTTAACCTGGGCTTGCGCTACGACTTTTATGGAGTGCCGTGGGAAAGCAACGGTTTGATGGCCATGCCCGTCGGTGGAAACGCCGCGATGTTCGGGATCTCGGGTACCGACTACAGCGCGCTGTGGAATCCTTATGCAAAGGGCGGTTCCCTGACGAAGACAGCGTTTACGGGCAAGCACTCTCCAAACCCGGATACGCCATGGTACAAGGATGACTGGAACAACTTCGCACCCGCTGTAGGCTTCAGCTGGTCGCTGCCCTGGTGGGGAAAGGACAAGACCGTCCTGCGCTCGGGCTACGGCATCAGTTATCAAGGAGCGGCCAATTTCAATGCGGGGTGGAACTTCGCCAATCCGGGCCAGAGCTACGCCCAGAATTTCACCCGGCTTGGATTGGGAGCGCAGTATTTCAATCTGGCCACGATTCCTGTTCCAGTGCAGCAACCCGGCGCCGACATTGTGCCGCTCGCAGTGGAACCCCTGACGCAGCGTACCGCGACTCTTCGCGGATCCGATGAGAACCGCGTAACCCAGTACGTCCAAAACTGGAACCTCGAGATTCAGCACTCGCTGGCCTCGAACCTGACGCTGGAAGCGCGATACATCGGCAGCAAAGGTACGAAGCTTCTCGGCGGAATTACGCTCAACGAAGTGAACGTCTTTGAGAACGGAATCCTCGCGGCTTTCAACACCACGCGGGCGGGCGGCGACGCGCTGCTGTTCGATCAGATGCTGCGAGGACTCGTCATGAATTCCGGGCAGGCTCCGGTCGGAACTGCAGGAGTCACCGGCTCGGCGGCGCTGCGTCAGAACACATTGTCGCGGGGTTTTCTGGCCAATGGCAACGTGGGTCAATTCGCAAACTTCCTGAACACCTCGACGACCGTCACGGGCCAGGGCGGCGGACTTCTAAGAAACAGCGGATTGTTTCCAGAGAATTTTATCGTCGTCAATCCGCAGTTCCTGACCGTGCGATTAGACGGAAACCCGGGTAACTCTACCTACCACTCGATGAACCTGCAGGTCACCAAACGGCTATCGAACGGCTTTACCAATCAGACGTCCTATACGTGGAGCAAGACTCTGGGCGAAGCCAGTGACGACGGTCTGACGACCTATTTGAATCCCAGAAACCGCTCGCTCAACAAAACGCTCCTGGAATTCCACCGGACACATGCCATCCGTAGCAACGGTACTTTCGAGTTGCCCTTTGGACCCGGCCGGCCATTCCTCAGCAACGGCACGGGGTTTCTAACCCGGTTGGTCGAGCAGTGGCAGTTGGGCGGGATTTTCAACTGGACTTCCGGAGCGCCCCTGAATGTCACGGCACTAAATTCGACATTTACTCAGGCGACCGGCAACACGCCCGTAATCCTCGGGGATTTCCCGAAGAGCATCGGGAAGGTCACTCCCGACTCTGCGGGGGCGACATACTTCCCCGGGCTCAAGCAGGTCGCCGATCCGGCACGGAACGGGGTTACCCCGCTGCAGGGGCTCCAAAACCAATTCAGCAATCGCGCGATTACCGATGCGCAGGGCAACTTTATTCTGGTGAATCCCGCTCCGGGACAGCTTGGCAGTCTGGGCCAGCGCTGGATCGAAGGACCATCGCACATCGGCCTGGACGTGAACCTTCTCAAGCGCGTGAGGATTGCGGAGGGCAAGGTGTTCGAAGTCCGCGTGGACGTTGTCAATATTCTGAACACACCACGGTGGAATGATCCGATAACGGACATCAACTCCCTCAACTTCGGGCGCATGACCGCGGCGGATCCGACCACGTCGTTTCAACAATCGGACACCACCACTGCAGCCCGGAGATTTACGATTAATGCCCGGTTGAGTTTCTAGTAAGGCAGAATTAGCCGCGAATTACGCCAATTACGCGAATGGGGCGCAAAAACAATTCTTGATGCGCCCCATTCGCGTAATTGGCGTAATTCGCGGCTAATTCTTGCCGTGTGTATTCGCCTAAAGGACCAGCGAGTAATAGCGGCCCAGATCCCTGGTGCTGACCACGAGATCCGCCGGCTCATTCGGATCCTGCGCCGACTGAAGCGTCGCTTCGGGCAGAGAGCTTTTATCTGAACTGGCCAGGTTGTAGATTTTCGCTTGCACGAAAATGTCGAAGTAGGCGGCGTCCAGTTTTCCTGCCCTGACATGGGCGCCGACGATATCGAGAGCTTTTTCAACCGGCATTGCGGATTTATAGGGTCTGTCGTCGGCTGTGAGCGCATCGTAGATATCGCAAATAGTCATCATTCTCGTCTGTGGCGGGATGTCTTCAGCCGCAATCCGGTTGGGATAACCCGACCCGTCGAGTTTCTCGTGGTGCTTGTAAGCGATGTCCGGAACTTGTTCGAGCCCTTTGCTCCAGGGAATCATTTTCAGGATTTCAAATGTCTTGGTGACGTGGCTCTCGATTTCGAGACGTTCGGATTCCGATAGAGAACCTCTCGTAATTGAGAGCTTCCGGCTTTCTTCTTCGGTCACCGCAGTCAGAATCTCGCCTGTGTCGAACGGAACCTTCAATGAGCGGAGGTCTTTGAGCAGGCTGGCGGTGGCGCGTCTCAGGATCGATGGCTCATTCGCTTCCACCACTTGTTTCCAGGCCTGGTCAATTCTGGCAATGGCGTCGGCGTAGTTCTTTCTCTCAGCCTGCTGGCGAAACATCAACTGCGCGCGCATGAGTTTGAGACGCATGGAGATGATCTCGATCTCGTGCGGCTGGAGTTTCTTTTGCTTCTGGAGAATTTCTTCTTTGACGCCGATTTTGCCCACGTCATGAAGCATCGAGGCAAAGCGTAATTCGCGAAGTTGCGACGCCGTGAAAACGATATCTCTGAGGAGCCCTGCGTCTGTCCGGTTAACGGCTTCGGCAAGTCCAACGGTATAGTTGGATACGCGTTTACTGTGGCCGGATGTGACCGGATCGCGGGCTTCGATCGCCGTCACACAGGCGTTGACAAAGCCTTCGATGAGACGCTCCTGCTCTTCGAGTAAAAGGCTGTTTTCGATGGCGAGCGCGGATTGGCCCGCAATAATAGAAAAGAGGCGCTCGTCTTTTTCGTCAAAATTGGGGAGTGGCGAAGTGTCCTGCGGACTGAAGGGCGTGCCGTCCTTCGGAAGTTTATTCAGGAGCTGCACCACACCGACGAGATCTCCGCGGGGCGTGATCAGAGGACCGGAAAATATATTCCTCGTCGAATAGTTCAAAATCCTGTCCACAGAAGAAAAGATCTGGCCGTCTCCGCCCGCGGGATTGAGGAGAATGGGCTTTCTGTGAACTGCGGTCTTGCCGACAAGACTGGAATCGTCGATCTTGAATTGAAGGCTGCGCAAGTCTGTCGGGACGCCTCTGAGGCTGATGCTTCGCGTGATCATGGCCTCAAACGTAAGAACCTGTTCGCCTTCGGCGTTCTTTCGGACGGTGAAGACGGACCCTGCGTCACACTGAACCAGATCCAGAAAGGAAAGCAGGGTGGTGTCGAGTATTTTCTTGAGGTTATCGATAATTTCGCCGGCCATCAAATAACATATCGGCAGCCTTCGACAAGATATTAGGAAAATTTCTGATTTTCGAGGAAAAGCGTAATGCCGAATCCGAACCCAATCCGGCACTTCTCAACCTGGTTTCGCACGGCTGCCCGGCGATCGCCGGGAACATGGTTCGATCCAACTGCGATGACCCTGGCGACCGCTAATAAGGCAGGCAAAGTGACAGCCCGAGTGGTGCTCCTGAAGAAATTCGGGCCGCAAGGATTCACGTTTTACACCAACTACGCTTCCAACAAAGGAGGGCAGCTTTCTGAGAATCCGAGAGCAGCGCTGGTTCTTTACTGGCCTCACCTGCGCCGGCAGGTGCGCATCGAAGGCACAGTGCGGCCGATCAGCCGCGAGGAATCCCGGAAGTACTTCGAGGCGCGCCCGCGGCTCTCTCAAATAGCCGCCAGCGTATCGAAACAGTCCGCAGTCATTCCAACGCGGAAATTCCTGACGGAACAATTCAAACGTTTGAAAAAGACGCTCGCCGGCGAGGCCGTGCCGCTGCCTGAAACCTGGGGTGGTTATCGTCTTGTACCCGATAGCATGGAGTTCTGGCAGCATCGTGAAAACCGTCTTCACGACCGCCTGCGGTATCGAAAGGAAAAGAGCGGCAAATGGACTGTCGAGCGGCTGGCGCCTTAGAGCAGAAAGAAAGGGTCAGCGCTGATCACCAGGATTTCCGCCGGTTTTTATGCCAGTGGTCTTTTCGAGAAATGAGCTGAACTTTTCGTTCAGGCGCCTGTTGTCCCTGTGGAACTTTCGCTCTACATTGACCTCAGACTGCACATCTCTCTACCTTCACAGCCTGACCCTTCCTGCTATTGTTAAGTGCAATTCCTGTACCAATACGCTCGCGCCGTCACTTCAATAACCTACCAGTGAGACGCTCGATATCTGCGGCCAGGTTGAGGTAATTGGTCCGCTGATGCGGGGAAAAATGTCAATCAACGCACGTTTGAATTTCTACCAAAATAAATTCAAAGTTGCCGAAGGCATCCGAATACAGCCGCGTAGCGGCGACAGAGTGTAGCCCCACGCGCCAGCGTGGGGACCCGGTAGACCTCGATTTACGAGCTCCGTAGGAGCGAAAGATGGTTCTGAAGAATCTTCCGCCCCTCGCGCGGCTAACCTTCAATTGCAATGCATACCCCACGCTGGCGCGTGGGGCTACATTCTGTCGCCGCTACGCGGCTGTATTCGGATGCGCTTCGCGCGATATCTTGGACAGCGGGCGGTCATAGACCTTCATTTAGTGGCGGGATTCTAACCCAGAAAGTAAACAAAGACACAGAGCACAGGAGTGACCGTATTTGACGCGGTTTTCCACAGCATAGTACGATGCGTCCACTTTTATTTGGTTGGGAGGAGAGGAGATTTATGAAACGAATTTTCACGACAGCACCAGTGCTGCTGTGTCTTGTTGTCTGCGCGATCTCATTCGCCCAGACAACAAACGCAACACTGGGGGGAACAGTATCCGACGCCACGCGCGCATTGATTCCCGGCGTGACGGTTACCGCAACGAACACTCAGACGGGAATCGTCTCAACTGTAGTAACCAATGAAACTGGAGCGTACAACTTCCCTTCGCTCCAGACCGGAACGTATAAAGTCACGGCGGAGCTTCCCGGTTTTCAAACTCAGGGCTACAACGACGTTCTTCTGGGCGTCTCTCAGCAGGTACGTTTGAACTTTACGCTGCAGGTCGGGACGCAAACTCAATCCGTTGAGGTGAACGTCGCCGCCGACACGCTGATTGCGACGACGTCATCATCGGTCGGCACTGTCCTTCCCGAATACAAGGTGCGCGATCTGCCTCTGGCTTCCCGCAACATACTGGATCTTGTCGCGACGGCGCCGGGAACCCAGGCCAGCAACTTTGCAGGTGGACGAATAACTCAGCTCAACACGACGCGAGACGGTATTCCGGTCAGCGACGGCCGGTACGATACCGGCGCAGCCACCACGACCTATGTGAGCCCGGATCTCGTGGACGAAGTCCGCGTCATCGTCGCCCCTGCAGATGCGGAGATGGGACGCGGCTCGGGCCAGATTCAAATGTCGACGCGGTCCGGCACCAACGAATTGCACGGAAGCCTTTTCTGGGTCAACCGCAACTCGAAGCTCAGCGCCAACTCCTGG
>Ga0137397_10000255_pt1 | contig 36426 bp, 47 predicted proteins | sample czorhiz116metaG_FD_106658 | JGI IMG/M metagenome (GOLD analysis project Ga0137397, IMG submission 106658) | Vadose zone soil microbial communities from Angelo Coast Range Reserve, California, USA - czorhiz1.16 metaG | ecosystem: Environmental > Terrestrial > Soil > Vadose zone | place: USA... | reverse complement strand
TATCTCCGACCTGGTCCGTCGTATGACGTCATGTTCGGTCTGGCTCTGCTTCCCACACTTTTACACCCACGATACAACCATGGTGAAGGTTCGTTAGTGGCAACGTACGCTCCGCTCGTCTCCCTTCCACTAAAGAAAAATAAATACTAGGGCCCGGACCCACCCTGTCAACCTGAAGGCTAGATTATTTTTTTCCCATCCCATTGTGCAAACGTTGTCCTTGTGACTAATCGATAATTGTTCCAATTTACAGCGTGCGCCCTTCAAGCTTGCTTATCCAAGAATACATATTCCCAGGAGAGGTGCGCGGAACACATGCGTAACCTCTACAAGTGTTGCCGAGTCCTGTACGACGCAACCGAGGATCACGGAGTATCGACTGCGTGTCCCTCGCCGAGCGTTGTACGCCGATGGCTAAGAGCACACGCCGAGAGCACCTAATGACATTGTTATGGTATATGAGATGGCAATGCTCCTTTACTGCAGGCTATGTTTGCATTATACCCTACAAACGCATTTGCTATGGTAACATAACCTACGCCCACATCGCCTTGAACTTTTCGCCAAACTGGTTCGTGATGCTGTTGACTACCTCGTACACTCTCCAATCCCTATCGACCACGCTGCGGGGCCGTTCTAATGCGCTCTGATTCGTCTCATCATCATCCTCTGCTCCTTCGCTCTCGGATGGTTCGGCCGCCGACAGGTACTCGGTGCCCTCGGGTGCATTCGCCGGGTTATCGCCCAGTTCGGCCTCATGCGATGCGACTTCTGATTCCTTGGACACATTCAACAGCAGATTCTCGAGTTCACCTCGGATAGAGGTCAAGGCGAGGTAGAAGCCCTCGAGGGCGTACCATACGTCGCTGCGGCGAATGCCGTTCATTTTCACGAGGGCATCGACTTGGCCATGGACAAAGAAGTCGTAAAGGTATGCGTTGAGTGGTAGCTCGGGATCTAGAATATGCTCGATCGTCGGGATGGCGTGTTCATTCAAGTAGATGCCGTGTCGCACGGTGCGAACGAGCTCCCCGACATCGCCGAACACGTCGACGTGGCCCGAGGTGGCGACGAAGAGCGAGCGAGCCTTTGTCTGCACGGTAGTCTCGGAGAGATGGGCAAAGAGGGCCGACTGTAGGCGGGTAAATTTGTCGGAAGGTCCGATGACTATCCCGCTAAGCGGTAGTCGATTATCAGGCCCCAATTCTTCCGCGTGCTGCGACGAGAATGCCAGCGCATATGCGCTGAAGATGTCCAGCGTCTCCTTTTGGTGAGCCTGTAACACTGCATGGGCCTTGGGATGTAACGGCGGCAATACCACGCGGGAAGGTCCCTTTTTCAAGAGATCGTGGATGTTGCTCGTTGTCGCATAAACCTGGGGCAGATATCTACGTCCAAAGAGATGGCACAAGAGGGCCACGAGGTCTCTCTCAGCGTCAATGGAGTCGACCTGGGAGCAAATCTCATGGATGACGCCGTTCTGCAGAAGGACGGCTATGGCAAGATTGCTCGGTTCCGTATAATAGAGATGCGATGCGATCCCAAATAGATTAATGGGTTTTCCCTCTCTGGTCAGAAGGCGGGCGCGACGCAGATAATCGATGCTGAACCTGAGGTGGTGCAAGAGCTGACTTTTCCCGACGTCAGAGCCGAAACTTATGTGTGGAAGTCGGAGGATGCTACTGATCGCATGGACGGCATAAGGATCATGACCCGAACCTTCCAGGAGGCTGAACAAACGCAATACCATCGTCGACGAGAGTGGGAACGTCCCAGTGAGGCGCGGAAGCCTTGATAGAAGGATCCGATTGATGCGGTCCAAGGGTATTCCATAGAAGACAACTCGACCCAGCAAGTCGAATCCGCGACGGCCTGCTCTTCCGGCGCATTGACGGAACTGTTCTCTTCCTGGTAAGGAATGACACTTTAAAGGAGGCAAGAATAAACGACTGACCGTAAGTGCTGTGAGGAAAGGAGAATCCCCACAGAAAACGGACGTTTTGGTTGGTGCGTTAATCCCCAATGCCAGGGTACCTTAAATAAGTGAGAGGATTATCTCATTGGTACGTCCTCGATGACATCGATAACTTACCTGTGGCGATGACGACTCGAAGAAAGCCAACACGATAAAGTCTAGGTTAGCGTTACAAAACCGTTGACGTCTGGTAGTTGGACAAGGTGAGCGGACGCACCGCTCCACGAGAACACGATAGCCCTTATTCATCCCGCTATGATGAACGGCGATTCCTCTCCACAATGCCTTTAAGAGAAATTCGGGCGTCGAGGTCCATTTTATGTCCTCGATGTCCTCGAGGAGATCTTTCTTTGGATATGCGGAGGCAGCAGCAAAGGAGAATTGCGGGGAAGGATCTCGTGGATCGAAATAACGTTCCCAAGAATAGTCCTCGCTTTGTTGAGGGACCTCGTCATCTGGATCTCTCTTCCGAGTTGCTGCTTTCTGCGCCCCTCGTTCCTTGTTCTTCTGACGCACCTGCCAGGCCTCCCACTGGCTCACTTTGTGCTTCCACTCGGGACTTTGCTCCCTCCAGACTTGCTCTGTCTTTTCAAGCACGCATAGAATGCGACGTGCCATCGCCGAACAATCATGGCGATCGAAGTTAAACAGAAGTGCGGGCTAAGCAATACGTCATTACCAACTACAAGGTGAACAGAATGTCAATGCGAGTGCTCACCAGGCCATCAGTCGCCCGCATGACGGACAGCAGGTGAATAAGGCCAAACAAGAACGTAGTACGACTCGGTGGGGTATTGAGTTGTGACTTGGGTGTCTGCTTTATAATTGGGTCTTGAACCTCTTGGACTACCTGCTGCAAAGGAGAAGACGGGTCTAGGGCATCGGGTGCAGCGACCAGACGGGATAAGGAAATCTTGATTTCAGCCTCATAACGTAGGACATCCCTTTGCTGGATGAACGTATCGTGGGAAAAGAAGGTGGTTGGATCGAGTCGTTCCACGTCGCCAATGTTTTTCGTCCTGAATACCCTGTGCAAACGGAGTAAGTCTGGGGTCTCCAGGGACAGATCCTGGGGCATGATTCCCGCGAAGGACAACGTAGATACTGGGTGAATAAAGCGCATCATCTCGGTCGGAAAACGGTCACTATCCAGCCCGAGGAAAGGTTCGTCTTTGGGGAGCAGCCCAGGAAAAAATGCAAACTTCCGTAGGTGTGAGTAGCGATGGGGATAATGGATAAACTTGTGTTCAAACTCCTTTGCCCTCTGGACGCCCTCGAGCCACGCATTGAATTTGTCCGGCTCGCCAATAGTCGCGGAGAGCCCACTGCGTGAAGGAGTGTCAGAGGTCACCAAGATACATTATCCAGAATTCAATAATTGACGGACATGATAGGACAAGGAGCCAACAAAATGATTTGTTCCCAAGCCGTCCCGCCTTCGGATTGACCGATAGTGTGAATCTCGTCGAGTATGATCCTTTGATTACTTGGTTGTTAGCACAAGGGAGGAAAGCATTCAGAGGAAGCCTTACCGCCTGATTCGCGAGGTCCATCTCTTTGCCAGAGGTGGCGAAAGGAGCATGGTTGCCAACATCTCTGGTACAGTAACCAGGATTTGGCATTTCTGCGGATCATGCACACGATAATCCCTCGTATAAATACACCAGGATGTATCTGCTACTGTCAGTGAAACTTTCTTCGGATATGTCAAGGTCTACTCACGTCCGTCAACCTCCTTGCGAAACCGTGCGTATACCTCCGCCGCAACTTGATTCACCAGGGCCTTGGTCGGAGCAACATATACGAGGACTCCGTCGTCTGATTCACGAAGAACCTTCTCCATCGCGTAAAAAGATATGAATGTTTTTCCAGCGCTCGTTGGTGCTGAGTTGACATGTCGGTTATTACAAGAATGATATTGACATTAAGGAAACCCTCACCTACGACCAAAATAGAGCTCTTAGGGTTGTCCAAGCAGTCTAGTACCTCGCGTTGCCATGCATCGGGTTGGAAACCCACCCGAGGATCCGGAGCGCTGTCCATGCTACGATCCATGTACTCGCCGAAGACCCGCAATTGCCATATCACCGGGTCCTCCTTGATAGCCATAAATTTATGGATGGGTTTGTTGCTCTTGGACTTCAGCAGCTTAACGAAGCTGAACTCCAGATTATGATCGGGTTGCAACCTGCGGCAGGCTTCTTCTTCTAACGGGGCAATGTAATTTGTGAATCCCAATGAGGCCATGATGCTGGCAAGAACTCCCAAGGTTGTGCCCGTCAAGGAATCGCGAGTGTACAGTTCCTTAACTACGCGCATGATAGACAGGGTGTAGCCATCGTGAATGCCGGGGTTCTCGGGATCAGCTTCAGCTATCCATTGTCGAATTGTGAGGTGGAGGCTGTAAAGCCGAATCTCAACGGATAGCCATCCCGCATCTGTCCTAGGGTTTCGAAGTAAGCCTCGAAGATATGCCAACTTGCTTTCATGAGTCGCCATCCTTTCCACTTGACGAAGCTGCTCCAGCCACCACTCCTTAGACGAGGCGTCTTCCTTAGCTTTCTTCTCACGAGCATGTTCCTGGCGGATGCGTTCTCGACCAGAGAGCGTGGCGGGTTTGTTCTTCTTTTGTTGGTTTGGAGGAATCGTTTTCTCAACCTTCTGAAGTATGACAGTCAGAACAGCGGCAAAGATAAGCAGTAGCCAGCCAACAAACCTTTTTGTCTCGCTTTGCTTTGCAGATCGGGAGATTACCAGTAATTTCTGAGACTTTCCGACCTGTAGGAAGGATCAGTATCTGTTGCAGGACCCTCCCTGATGCGCCAGTCAATGTGGCAGCGAGACGTTGCATGTTTATCATGAAGCGCTGGTCGCGTCGTAGCTGCTTTTGGCGTAAGCGTTTGTCGATGGGCTTCGTCCCCTCCCCTCCCAGGTGTCTAGGCAAGATTGTACGACGGTGGGCGTGCCAGTGCCTCGTATCCGAGAACGGGATATCCTGACTAAATTCCAGCAGGGTGGAGGACGAGGCCGGTTGATCTGAGACAGTCACATGCACCGCAGAAAGTTCGTCATCAAAGACCTGATTTTGAAATGGCAGGAGACTGAAATTTGTGACCTCCTCATCTGAGGAGGCGGATGACAGCTCGGGGTCGTGACTATGTGGAAAGCTGGCTAGGAGCTCCGTAAAGTCCGGTAGCGGTGCATTCGCCAAGCTCCAAACTGTCTCCAGCCGAGAAGAGATATCCGATCCTGCGAGTTCCGGGAGTACACTTGATTGAAGGTGCCCATGAGATGTCGTATAACGAAGAACGGTTGCAAATATCCTGCCGTCAATGTCGACAAAACGGTTGGTCTTCAAAACAAAGGCTGTCATGACGGGGTTGATTTGAGGCAGAAAGGTTCGAACGAGCATGGCCCCGAGGTCTTCGCTCAGGTCTTCACGGTGGCGAGGTCTCGCGGAAATTGGAAGACTCGGTAGGATCATGATATGCAGGAAAAAGAGTGACGTAAGTTCCCAGAACAACGGCGGGGATTCAGTGGCGTGCAAGACGAGATGGTCGAGGACGTCTTTGAGAAACTGATCGAGGCCGTTTGGGTCTGGTGGTGTGACATGCAGGGGCACAAGAGGCAGTTGGGAAACTCGATTCCCCAAATTGTTCTCGAGTTCGGCAGCGCTATCCTGCACCGCGTCCCATAAAGACGCTGGAAGTGACTCGCGACTATCGAGGCCAAATCTTTCCTCGAGTACAAAAGAAAATATCTGTGCTTCATTCATACAAAATTTGCGGTTATGGGAGGTAATCAACCCACCTTAGAGTCGCGAAACTCTGCTCCGTGTAGCAAAGTGACAGCAACGCCTGAAGTAAGGAGGCCAAAAACAAAGCTACGCTGGATAAGGATGCGTGTGGCCATATCATAATTCGTGTTTTCTGGCATTCCGCCATCATTCAGCATGACAAACATCGGCTATAGTCCCATCAGAAGAGCCGAAAGGCGGGATACCAGAGTTAAAATTTTACTTTTGTCCGTTGCTGGTAAGCATGCCAAGCTGGGTCTGTTAAGCTCGAGAAGGCATATATCTCTAGGCCCATTTCCGAGGAATGCTCGATAAGGTGGCTGAACAGAAGTGCCCGGGCAAGTGAACGCGACGATACAAAGAAATCAGTACCTCCTTTCAATGTGAGGTGACGAGTACCTGGAAACAAATGAATAAAGCCCGTGATAGACCTTCGAGCAATAGCTTAGAACTTACCCTCCCAGAAGACGACATCGAAGATTGCAGATCTCCTGACCATCTCGTTCAAGAGCCTCTCCATCGAATGAATAGCATGTAGAGTTTGAAAACTCGGATCTATGAGATTGTAAAGTCTGAGACAAATCCGGTATCTCATACAGAGAATAGCCATTAGACTCACCATCAGGCCGTGCAAGTGCTAACAGAGGGTCATTGAGGACGTGCTGCAGTAAAGACTCCCCTTTATACAACTGGGCGTTAGCGAACTACCCTCCACGAACGAACAGAGGTTCATCACCATCAAGAATAAATTTCTCGTTGCCAGCATAGTCACCAATCAGGTCCATCCAACGCGCCTTCTTTCCCGCAATTTCCTTGTACCAATTGTCATCGATGAATGTCAACGCCTCGACGGCATCCATCCTTTCCTCACGGACGGCGTTGTGCTGGCTACTGTCCACAGTGACAAGATCAATGAAATCCGAGTTCATGCAGTCCAATACGCAGGATTTTTGTGACCGTAGGCGGGAACGTGTACAGCGTTAGTTATGAGTGAGAAACAGGCTTGGGGAATGCCAAAGACCACGAGAATGAGAAGAAGTTTTATATAGGCCCTTGGCCCTGACAGCCTGAGTGGCCTTCGGGCGGGCGTAAACTTGAGCGCGTAACTTCAGTTTCCTTCACATGCTTCTTTCCAACGTCCTTGTGACCCCCCGTAGCAAATGCGAAGGGATTCGAAGGGTATGCGAACCATTCCATGAGCTGCGGGCGCAGTCCGCAGTCACGGGTCGCGGCAACGTGCTGAATCACGTGAGACTCACCTTGGTGGCGCGCTCAGGCTGAGACGAGATTCGAGAGTGCTCGGCTGGAGATTGGATCAGGCGCACAAGAGTTGCCCTAATCATAAGAGTAAGTGCATAGGTACCGTACGAGTCCGAGGCACGGAAGACGAGGTACTTTGTGGCACGCGCATCGCCGCCATTCTGAGATAAAGATAACCCGTGCGTTGGGACCATAAAGATCTCGGGACCCAGTTGTGATGCATAACATTGATGACCTCACTGACAACTTTACGCCCGACATTTAGACGAGGGAAGTGCCATGACCGCCGCATCAAGGAATTCTCTGAACGCACGTATGCGTAATTGACAGCCTGAGCCCATATCAAGCCCATGAACAATTACAACTATAAGCGATCACGTATGTATCCAGATGTAAATGGAACCAATTGCATACGAAAACACACAAAACGTTAAATTCACTGTGTCCGCAGGAAGTTGTGTAAGCATGCCTTTACTCGCGAGACCGGCTTGCGCTGCCTTGAGGTCAGCGGGACTGACCGGTTTGACCTCGATTGGTGCCGTGACGGCTTCGACGGACAAGGCCGGGTGGTGGGAGGAAGCCAGATTCCCAGTGGGGCATTACGTTGTGCATATAGATTCATAAAGGGTGGTGACAGAACCAGTGAATGGGCGTTGTGCGTTGTGCTCCGCAGAAACGAGGGAGGACATCCTAGGGTCGAAAGTGGCATGTGGATAAATGGAAAGGAGATACGCCAAGAGACCGGCGACATGGGAGGGTGCCAGGGAAGTTCCGGGGATGGTGTTGTTAGCAGAATCAGATCCAATCCAGGTTGACAGGATATTCAGACCGGGGCCAAAGATGTTGACACAACGACCATAATTAGAGAAGTAGATACGTTCATCACCAACCGTGGACGCCCCAACCGTGATGGCTTTCTCGGCGCCAGCTGGTGAGAAAGAGCGCGCATCACGATTGTCACTGCCTGCCGCAACAGCAAAATGGAGGCCACTGTCGACGGCGCCATTGACTGCATCGTTGAGTGCCTGGGATTGGCCACCACCTAGAGACATATTAGCAACGGAACTTGTGCTTTGTCTTTCCAGTGGCCTTGCGTTCAGCGGCCGCAAGAGTAGTCTTCTTTGCTGCAGATTCTGCAGCATAAAGGACACCAGCGATAACATCGGACACGGAACCGCTGCCATTTAACCCAAGAACTTTGACCGCATGACATTGGCAGACTTGGCTACACCGCACTTGCGTAAAGCGATGGTACCAGCACAGTGGGTTCCGTGGCCATTATTGTCTTCGTCAGTGTCATCCGCGGGAACAGTCCTTCCCCACGATGCCCGTCTTTCGAATTCTGTGTGGTTGATATTGATACCAGTGTCAATGACGTAGACATCGACACCCTCGCCACAGAAACCATGATATTCGTACTTGGTGAAAGTGCCGAGCGAGAGCTTCAGGCGGTGGCTGACGCGCGAGATCCTGAAAAAAGGATTGCGTGTCGATGAGTCACATTCATACCCAGGGAGCAGACGTCTGGACATCTTGGGTCCTGGCAATCTGGTCGCGCTCAACATAGTCCACTTCAGGCATTTCCCGAATCCTCTGGAGAACTCGGTCCGTGAACTTGCCAATCATCGTCCAAGTGGGGGTCCTCGGCATGCGCCACATCGAGGAAGTTGTAGTGATTATCTAGAGCCGCCAGCGGCAGATCCTTCTTGAACGTGATGATATATGAGTCACTGATAAGTCCGTGAAGGGCTTCATGCTCTGCCGTGTGAATGGGGCAAGGAACAAAGGGGAGCCTTGGCCCGCATCATAATGTTGGCTGGTGGAGAGTGGTGTGGCCAGGGATGAAGCGACCAGGGAGAGGGAGAAGAACGACAGAGAAAGGATGAGTGACATGACTATGGTTTAACTTTAAACAATCCCTGGCAGTGCAGACAACGACGCTGCCAAGGGCCCCTGAAAATACCAATTAAGGTCGGGCACCGATTTTGTCCATTTCTGACCTTGCTTTGAGGACCCGTACACAAACAAAAAGTCGGTTGAAATGTGTTCGATGGGTGGACTCGGTGTGGAAGTTCAAAGGAGAATTATTTTAAGGCTGCGTGGCATAATCGTGACCCAGTACAACTTGAAGCACTATTCTTCACGGCATCACTGCCATCAGCAAACCGGCACTTTACTTGCCATGGCTTTATTGACCTGAGTGTTGTTAGAATTATGGGAGTCGAGCTCGCCCGACGTGCGAGCATGCAGAGGACACAAATTTATGTTTCAAAACTGGATAACTGGCATCTAACGTCATTTTCACGTGTTCAAGTTAAAGTTAACCCGATGGCAAAGATCACACATTGTCGTGTACTCGGAGAAGCAAATGTCGCACGACATTGATGATCTTCATTAGCAGCCTTACGTCCGGGACGTAAACGAGGGAAGCATGATCCTGCCGCATCAAGTCGCGTGCGCACCTGGATTCCTCTGAACGCACGCAGGCGTAATTGACAGTCCTTGTTGGCCGATAGTAGGTCGATCCACAATTGTAACCACAGAAGAAAGAAAAGGCTCGTGTATTCAGATGTGAATGGAACCAATTACATGCGAAAACACACAAAACGTCACATTACCGGGTGAGAGCAATTGATACCAAAATACTCAAAAACTACTGGTGAAGTTGTTGTAGGCTAACAAATTAACCGTGTCCGCAGGAAGCTGGGAAAGCATGCCTTTACTCGCGAGACCGACCAGCGCTGCCTTGAGGTCAGCGGGACTGAGCGGTTTGGTCTCGATCGGCGCCATGACGGCTTCGACGAGGCGAGGTGGTGGGAGGAACCCAGATACCCAGTGGGGCATCACGCCGTATACAGATTCATAAAGGCTGGTGAAAGAACCAGTGAATGGGCGTTGTGCATTGAGCTCCGCAGGAATGAGGGAGTATGTCCTAGGGTCGAAAGTGGTATGTGGATAAATGGAAAGGAGATATGCCATGAGACCAGCGGTATGGGGGGATGCCATGGAAGTGCCGGAGATGGTGTTCATGGCGGAATCAGATCCAATCCAGGTTGACAGGATATTCAGGCCAGGGGCAAAGATGTCGACGCAATGACCGTGGTTGGAGAAGTAGGCACGTTCATCAGCAAGCGTGGATGCTCCAACTGTGATGGCCTTCTCGGCGCCAGCTGGTGAGAAAGAGCACGCATCACGGTTGTCATTGCCTGCTGCAACAGAGAAATGGAGGCCACTGTCGACGGCGGCATTGACTGCATCATCAAGAGCTCGGGATTTCCCACCACCTAGAGACATATTAGCAACGGAACCCTTGTGCTTTGTCTTTCCAGTGGCCTTGCGTTCAGCGGCCGCAAGAGCAGCCTTCTTTAGTGCAGATTCTGCAGCATAAAGGACACCAGCGATAACATCGGCCATGGAACCGCTGCCATTTGACCCAAGAACTTTGATCGCAATGAGATCTGCCAACTTGGCTACACCGTACTTGCGTGAAGCGATGGTACCAGCGCAGTGGGTTCCGTGGCCATTGTTGTCATCGTCAACGTCATCCACCGGAATGGTCTTGCCCCACGATGCACGCCCTTCGAACTCTTCGTGCTTGATATTAATACCGGTGTCAATGATGTAGACATCGACACCCTCGCCACCGGAACTATGATATTCGTACTTGGTGAAAGTGCCGAACGAGAGCTTCGGGCGGTGGCTGATGCGCGCGAGACCCTGAAAAAAGGATTGCGTGTCGATGAGTCGCATTCATAGCGAAATGAGCGCACTTCTAACGTACCCAGGGAGCAGACGTCTGGACATCTTGGGTCCTGACAATCTGGTCGCGCTCAACATAGTCCACTTCAGGCATTTCCCGAATCCTCTGGAGAACTCGGTCCGTGAACTTGCCAGTGTAACCTTTGATATGACTGTCAAACACGTGACGAATCCCACTATCAACGTCCAAATGGGGGTCCTTGGCATGCGCCACCTCGAGGAAGTTGTAATGATTATCTAGAGCCGCCAGCGGCAGGTCCTTCTTGAACATGACGATATATGAGTCACTGATAAGTCCGTGAGGAGCTTCATGTTCTGCCGTGTGAATGGGGGCAAGGAACAAAGGGGAGCCTTGGCCCGCATCATAATGTTGGCTGGTGGAGAGTGGTGTGGCCAGGGATGAAGCGACCAGGGAGAGGGAGAAGAACGACAAAGAAAGTATGGGTGACATGGTTGTGGTTTGAAACAGGCCCGCTCAGAACGCCCCTGGCTTGCTAATTGGGTGACAGTTTGGCTCTATTTGTACCGTTGCCCCAATTATGGAGCCACTGGCAGGCAAAGCCACGTATCGCCACAACACTGGAGCAGAGCAGAGCAGGGCAGGGCATCCCCAGTACCACTGGCACGTTAGGATGACAATGTATAGCAACTAGGTATGAGTACTTATGTACTGCGTTCTCTGATACACCCCATTCAATCATTGCCGAGACAAGGTAGCGGCTTCCCAACATTCCACAACCTAAATGAGTTATCTCTGACGGAGGGTTGTTGACGGTGGCGGTGTCCTAGTATGGGGACACGTGTGCCATCTCGTGACATCTCGTCGTCGCCTAAAACTGAGTCGTCTGACCCTGAGCCTGGCCCTTCTTCAACGTCACTATCGATATCATCGAAATGGCGTGATCCAGATACAGAAAGCAGAAGTGGATGAAGGGGGTGGAACGCGACGGAACCAATGGCATCTGCAATCGCTCTATTCATGCTGTCATTTCGGAAAGTGATATTCCCGTCATACCGTCGTGCGCGTGATATTGCAGGGAGGGGGTGGTAGGACCCACTTCGGCCCCGACCTCGTCTGTTGATGACGCAAACTTGGTGAGGCTAAACATATTGACGTTCCCGTTCTATGCCAAAGGGGATCCCAGTGAGGCTTGTGCCTGGCGATTTGCTTGCACTCACTTGGTCACCCATGCCCATCAAGTTCCCGCCAAGGTCGATGTCAAATTTCATCTTCTGATTCGTTTTGAGCCTCGAGCCATCGCCACAGCGAAACGTCTCTAATGGGGTCACCGTACTGCCGCGGAGGTCCCAGCTGTGTATCTCATCGCGCCGCCGAAATGAGGCATACAATATGTGTGACTTCAGGGGATTGAATGCGAGCTGCACGGGGAGAGGTAACGGATGCATCGATGCCAAAATTAAGAATCAGACCTGCATGACACTTGCTCTGATATCGCCGACCCATCCCACTGGTTTCTCGCCCGTATCCTCGTCAAAGAGTGCTATGTTTGCGGAGCTGGCAGAAGAAGGCGAGAGGGAGCCCGCCGCATACAGTCGGTATGAGGGATCATATGACGGGCAAAATGCTAGGGCCGAGATGATTCCTGCGTGGAGGATCCGTAATTAGTTCCCATTGCTCCGCACAGTCATACCTTTCAGCCCGTCTCTGCTTTTTTTAGATGGCGTCGTCGGGAGCCGTTTGCCTTCGCCTGGACAGTTGACGTCAAATACCTCGATAGCGTCCTCGAAACCACAGTATAGCCTTCGTCGTGCAGCCGTGAGAATAGCGTTCGCACCGTCCAGGTGGCTCATAGTAACCGTCAAACTTACTTGTCCACCGAATGGTTAAAGGCTAAGCTATGTGGTCCAATCTGTCGTTCGCGATGGTCGACGATCTTATAAGACGCCCGTAGCTATGCATTATTGTGATCGTCACTACGCATTGCGCCATCGAATCAAAGAAAATTGAAGTGGCTTACCCTCCCATCTGAGGCGTCGAGTAATTGGACAGGTGAGTCGCGGACAGACGCAACGAAGCAGAATGAAGACGGGTCGCGGGGCGTAGCGCGTGGATACCACAGGAAATCAAGAATGGGGGTAGCTCGCGGGAATACCCTTGTCTTAGGGGGGTCGAATGGGGGGAGTACTGGACACCAAGTTAAATAGAGCATGTAACCATACTCAGAATAAACGGTGTTCGGCTGACCTGACTGTGGTAGTGTTAAGTCTTGCGGACTCGAGTCCGTGTGGCATTTCTCTAGTCAGCCTTTGGGAGCCAACCACGGTAATATAACTCACATGTCAAGATATTGCAGAGTGCGATTCTCACAGTGTGCCAGAGCGAGTGAACCGTCTGGACACCTTGATGTTTGTGTGAATTATCATCGATCATCGGCGAGCCGTGAATCCGGGGCATCAATGAACAAAAGGCTTGCAAAAAATGATCATTTGTCGTAAACGCACCATTTTGCAGAGCGTGCAAAGTTCTCCTGGAAATGCGGGTCTGGGAGTAAATGAGCCTCGTGCGCGAGCGATGGCTGCCCGGAAATGTCAAAAGTGGGTGGTTCCCAGATATATTGTGACTCGGACTGCATCCCGTCGAGCTGCGAGAAGTAAAAGCGGCCGAGAGCTCGGTTCAATCAATCTAAGGATCGACGTTGTCGTTGCTCTGACCTTGAAACATTTGACGTCATCGCGTGTCATCAATCGAAGCTGTCAACCACTGATCACCGGCGGGCGGCCCACGGAGAACTTCAATCAACTAGACCGTAACCATGTCTTTGGACAGAAGTTACGCATTTCGCTCAGATTCCGATCATCTCACAAATATCGCCAACTGGAGATCAATCCTGACACTAACGGTCTTTTTCCTCAGCAGTAAGTCTAGGCGAGTTGATGGCTTGATGCGCCGTCTTCAAGTTGCATACGTTTGCGTTTTGGGGCTTCGCTAATTGAACCGCCGGCCATCAGACATTATCGTCATCTTTCCATTTCGCATCCCCGTCCCGAAGGTCGTTGTTTCCGCCTCTCATGATGTACTTGTCAAACTCCGTGTTCTCCCTCGCACGTCTGAACCCCTTCGACGGTCATACCTACCTGTGAATTTCCTTACCGGGCCAATATTTGCTGTCCTGCTTCTGCTAGCTACTGGACCGATCGACGGCGCAGTGATAAGGCACGGAATCCTCGGCGCAAATGGCGTGCAGCCGCTAGACATAATGGCGTTGTTTATCTCGCTGGTGCGTGGCCAAAACTTTACAGTATATCTGGCGTGCGCCTTCAAGTTGACGGGAAACGGTAGGCTTATCTTTCCATTTCCCTGGATGCGACTGGCTTCCTCCGTTTTCTCGCCTTCTGGGTTGCAAGGAAAGGTGGAGCTTCAGGACGAAGGCTACACTTTTACCTCTACTTATTCTTTTTGGTATGTGCTGCCGTTATCGGGAACGTAAGTCGCCAAGTATCAAGTTCATATCGTCCTCAATGACATGTCTGAGAAGGACCCGGTTATCCTGTACGGGACGACTTTCCTTGCCTACCTGACAAGGGTATTAGGGTATATCTCCCCTCCTCCTCAATCTGTTAGTATGTTTCATAACGGGTTATCATAGAATCGCGCCCCCAACCGCTTGGATTTTCTCTCAGTTCGCGGCTGTCAATATGGGTGTGTATCAATCACCTATAATCATTTTTCTTGCGTGTTTATCAATTTCGTAGCCTCTGCTGTTTTAATCTCTTCGAACCCCACCAATCTAGTGTTATCGGGAGCATTTTCACTCTCATTTATCACCTACACCTCATCTGTAGTCCTCCCGTTTCTTGCAGCCGCACTGATTGTATATCTCTATCTTGCCTATGTACTTTTCCGCTCCGCGGAGTCTATACCGCCAAGCATCGAAGTATCACACGATGACGCCAGTGTTGGAGGTGACGGTGTAGGCATCGACCGCCCAAGCGCCGCGCTTGTCGACAAAACTGGCGCTATCTTTGGCAGCATTCTTCTGATGGCGACATTGGGTGCCTTGGTAGGGACTAGCACGGCTGGGATCCCCGTCTGGCGGGTTACAGTACCAGCAGCCACCATGATGCTGAGTCGCGATTTATGGTGGGACTGGCGACGCCATCGCACTCACAGGGCTGTAGCGAAAGAACCAGGTGTCGAGCAATTGGAAACACACCCACCTTCTGCGGTGTACCCTCCGACCGAACTCCAGAATCTACCCCTTTCCGCATCTCACCTGAATAGTCACAATCCGGGAGACAACAGCAGGCGTCAATTGGCGCTGTCAACCATCTCGTCGACGTGGACGCAACGATTCGTAGAAACATTCCCAGCCATTCACGCGGTCTGCCGGCAGTTGCCACTCACGCTAGTGCCGTTTTCATTCTTGATGTTCATCCTAGTTCAGGGCCTAACCAGTCAAGGTTGGGTGCGCCTCTTTGGTAACTGGTGGGACGCATGGGTGAATAAGACCGGTGTCGTTGGAGCCGTTGGTGGCATGTTGATCGGTTCGGGATTATTGTGTAACGTATGTCATTCCTTTTTCCCCCCACTGGCAATTGACGCCTGCAATCATCACGTCACTACAGATATGTGGCACGAATATCGGCACGACCATTTTTCTGGCGCGGATGTTACAAGAGTGGGAGTCTTCCGGGCAGGCCATCACCCCACGTGTGCGATACGCGTCCGTGTACAGCCTTGCGCTCGGATCGAATTACGGGGCATTCACGCTCACGTTTTCGGCATCGCTGGCAGGCCTGTTATGGCGGGACATTCTTCGACGGAAGGGTATCCAAGTTGGGCAATATCAGTTCGCACAGTTGAACGTAGGCACGTTCGCAGTAGCGGGCGTGAGTTCGGGAGTAGTGCTGATCGGACAGACGTTGGTCGTGCATTGATAGATTGGTAGAGAGTTAATTAAAGCCGGGTATCATCCGACTGCCGAAAACGGGTGTCATTATACCTGAACGGGAAATGCCGGAAACAATGCCAATGCAAATGCAGCAACACGCTTTATATTCCTTCTTCCCTCACTCCCTTCTTCCTCCCCCCCGTGAACAGCCCATCCATATCCCTTGGTTATGATCAGGCGTATGACAGACAAACTCGGCCATCTCACACACGGCCACCCAAAACCTCCACAACAACAACAGCTACCGCAATCAATTCAACACCTTCCTCTTCCCGTAACCACGAATACACACCTCGAACACCGCGGTTCCGTCTCCACACAACGCACAAGCGAAAGCAGCAAGCGTGGCGAGAGCGTAGATGATACGCGTCCCATGGACGAATCCGCATTTCCATACCAACGTAGACAAAAGGGCACATACCGTCTCTCCGACTTCTACTTCCAACGTACCCTCGGCACGGGCAGCTTCGGACGGGTCCACCTTGGTAGGGCCGACCTCTTGACCCTTATTCCCACGCTCACTGTCTAACAGTCCGGAGCAAGCACAACCTCCGGTTTTACGCCATCAAGGTCCTTAACAAGGAAAAGATCGTCAAGTCAAAGCAGATCGATCACACGAATAATGAGCAGCAAATGCTACTTGCTGTACAGCATCCATTCATCGTCAATCTGTGGGGCAGCTTCCAAGACACAACGAACCTCTACATGGTCATGGACTTCGTTCCCGGTGGCGAACTGTTCACTCTTCTGCGGAGATCCAACGTGCGCCTTCTTTCCTCAGCGCCACTGCCTTTCCCCTCTGAACCATCTCATATAGCGCTTCCCGGACCCTGTTGCGAAATTTTACGCCGCCGAGGTGGCCTTGGCGCTCCACCACCTACATAACTTAGACATTGTTTATCGTGATCTCAAACCTGAGAACATCCTCCTTGGTCTCGATGGTCACATCAAGATTGCCGACTTTGGATTTGCAAAGTACTGCCCGAACACAACATGGACACTTTGCGGCACTCCTGACTATCTCGCGCCGGAGGTGGATCAACCGTTTCACCCTTTCGCCATCTGTCATCAATCTGATCATCCTCTATAGGTTATCAACCAGAGTCGCTACAATAAATCAGTAGATTGGTATGCCCTGGGCGTGCTCATCTTTGAAATGCTTACTGGCCTACCACCGTTCCACCGGCCGGACGACTCGCCCATGGCGCTTTACGCTCGCATTCAGAGCGGGCCATCATGTATTCGTTTCCCCCCCATCAATATCCTTGCCAAGGACCTCATTCTCAAATTCCTTGAAAGCAACCCATCAAAACGTTATGGCAATCTCCGGAATGGCGCTGGTGACGTGTTCTCTCATCCATGGTTCCGTGAGGTGGATTGGGAAAAGCTACGGAATCGTGACATCGTTGCCCCCTATCTACCAAAGGTGACTGGAGAAGGGGACGCAAGCGCGTGAGTATTGACCGTGTCCTCTCTTGCAATGGCTAATTGGGACATGGTCGTAGTTTCGAGCAATACGAGGAAGGTGATGCTGTTGCACAGTATGGCATACCTGCAGATGACTTTCATGGAATCTACTTCCCTGATTTCGAATACACCGCTGTTTGACATGGCGTGTACGGGGTTCTGGCATTTTTCAGGACGTTTATCATTACGACATTGACACGAAAGACTTTGTATGACCGATTAATTATTCCCATGTCTTACTTCGGATACCTTTTTGTTGGCAAAATTGAAGGTATGGCCTATGGCCTTTAGGCAGATACGTGTGTGTGGCCTCGGTGGCAATTGGGTGTTCCGCGGTGGGCCGCGTGTTTGCGCGGAACAAATACAACCCTGCTGAGCACCTCGGGAAAATGGCGCTTTCTTGCTCAATCTATCCTCACATCCGCGAACGGCCCACGCTCTCTTCCTCTGCTCTACTCCAGCACGTAGCGTTACGCAGGGCACACCCGGCAAGCCAGAATCCACGTCGTGCAGTGCGATATCAGCCGAGATCAAGTTCGGTTGCCTTCCCTGCACCTGCGTCGGCACCCCCTTGCTGTACAACGAATTCTTCACTACTCAGCGCATTTGCACTCGGACTCCAATATGGTTCACAGAAAGTCGTCTTCGGCGTCCGTCGGCGGCCAGAAGCTTCCGCGAGAGAACCTTCAGGATGGAGAGGGCGCGGGTCGACGGTCGGAGACTATGACACATGGTCAAGGCACGAGCAGCAACGGTAGCGGTGCTGGCGACAGTGCCGGTGGCAGTTGTGGAGATGCCTCTCAACGACTCGACGCCGCGCGCGCGGAGCTGCTGCGCTCGAAGCAAACCGAACTAGACGCGATTGAGGATAGGCACGATGGCTTGGTGCGTTTTTGTCCCCCTTTGTTTCAGCACACTCTTCGCGGAGGGTGTGGTGACTCGCGCATACGTTTTATCTCATTGCTTGCGGACCATGTAGATACGCGAAGCGTTTCATCTTGAGCGGTGGACGACTTTGGTTACGTATGACCCTGCCGTATGTCCCCTATTTCCTTTCCTCCTCGATCCCTCTCTAATCACTTTCTTTCTGGTGTTTTCCTGGACAGACCGCAAAGAAAGATAACTCTGCTGTTTTTCAAGAGGTGCGTGGACATGCTACTTCACACCGGGGGACAGACGTTCAATGTCATGTCTAGTTTAAGTCAAAATACGATCTCATTGAAGGTGCATCCTCGTCTTCGGGACCGTCCCGGAGAACGCCTCGGCGTGCGCTTCAAGACCGCGTCGAGAAGCTGAAAGGGGCTTTGCCTGGTCCGTCTGTACCTGCGTCGTCTCCTGTGAAGTCCCCCTCCTCCCCTGCCCCTGCCCACGATGATAGTTCGATATGGAACATATTGGGCTTTTCGGCCAAAGGCAAAGGGAAGGATCGTAATCCTCGTTCCCCAAAAACTACGAAAGGAAAGGTACCTTCTGCATCTGTTGATGTCGGGACAAGTCTTACCCCGATGCACGAACCTTTGTCCGCCTCCGTTGCAGGCGTAGGTCCTAGGGCAACTCGTTCTACATCACGTGCATCCCTCCCTGAAATGCCATCTCCAACCTCCTCTGGTCCCGTTCAACCGGAAAGAGGACCGCTGGCAGCGGCCAAAGCGCGTCGAAGACAGGGCCTCGATGCGACTTCTGACGTCCCCCTTGCGCCTCCTCGTAAGCGGCGAAAAACAGATACCACCACTTCTGCCGACATACAAGGCGCCCCACCTATCGGCTCCTCCACAAAGATCCTACGCTCCCGTCCACCCCAATCAACCTCTCCGCCACCCACGAGAAATGCCACTGTGAATGGTGTTCACCAGACTCCTACAACGAAAATCTCGCCCGGACTCCTTGCTGATAAGGCAAAGGGGCTAGCGCCACCTGCACGAACGCCACCAATCAAGAGAATAAGACTCATTGTTCGCGCTCCCGAACCCGTCTACACTAATCCTAAACAGCGGCCTACCCCCCCAATTTTCAACAAATCCCTAGCGTCAACTCTCGCCTCATACACCAGACCTGAAAATGATGACGTCAAAGAAGATGTCTTGGAGGAAGCAGCACGTGAGCACGCAGGGCTCCTTGAACGCGTGTACGCTCTGCGTCGACGAGGCCGCATGCTCCTGTCTGCTGAAGACGCTAGTCGTGCCCTCCAGACCGGGCCAACGGATTCACGAACGATTGGTGGGGACCCGTGGGATCACGTGCTCAATGCCGTGAGCGCACGCCACCGCCAGCGGGAAACGAGTGGGCCCGAAATCGCAGCCACCATCGCGGCCAAAGTACGCACGTACTGGGACGTGCAGAATGCGAAGGAGGGCAAGGTGAAGCTTCAGCAGGAGAAGCAGTTGCGTGCTCTGGCGAAGGCGACACTAAAGCTTGTCATCACCGAATGGAAAAAAGCTGTATTTGTCAGTGATTTTTTTTTTGATGCTCAGCAGGGTCGTAGAATCACTGGCTGACGAGTGTTTCTTCTCGATGGCAGCACATACGAGAGCAGGAAAGGCTTAAGCGCGAAGAGGAAGAAACGCGCAAGGGCCGCGAACATCTCGATGCGCTGCTAGATCAGTCTGGGCATATTTTGGAAACACAGCATCTTGACCTGTCGCGCGGTACTCGTTCGCGCAGTCGATCCAGTAGCGTATCCGCCTCTCTCCGTGGCTTGGATGACGAAGAAGAGGGAGAGTTGGACACAGAGGAGGACGTGGCTTCAGACGACGACGCAAGCTCTGCTGGGGACAACTCCAACCTCGACGAGGAGGAGCAATCAGACGGGGCTGAATATGCGTTCCTATCTGTTGCCGGAGAGGACAGCGATGATGAGGACGAGGAAGAGGATGTTTCCGCCGCCGCTTTACTCGGGCCTGATGCCTCTGCCGTCCCACTCGGCGGTCCCGCTCCTTTTGAGAACCCAGAGGGTGACGTTGGGGTAGCCGAAGAGGAAGAGGGTGGTACTCCAGCTGCCGATGAGACTTCCGCAGTGCTACTTGACGATGGCTTATCCCCGCATTCCGACTTGGTGGCGACGCCGTCGACCGATCCTTTACCAGGTTCGCCACGTTCTCTTGTTCTCGCACCGCCCCCGATCGTGACGAGTCTACCGCCCGACTTGTCGTCTCATGCACTGCCCCCTACGATACATCCATTCGGAGAAGTCCTCCTGTCCGGCGAGGAGAACTTTTATCCAGTGCGCAAGCCGTCAACGGTGGAGTCCCAAGTGGCTGATATGCCTGCGACCTCCTTGACCTCTGATCTTCTTGCTGATGAGATCCATCTCACACAAGAGAAAATGGAGCCAAATGGAGATTATACAATTTCAGAACCTCAAGAGCTTGATTCAACACCACAGCCTATGCCCGTCGCGTACGATGGTGTAACTGAGCAACCCGGTTTCCTGACTAATGGCACGAGTCAACCTGTACCCGATGCAGAAGGTGATACACCCCTTGTGGAGGATGATGATGCCGCGTCGGCTGTTGGGGACGAGGCTGAAGATGACGCACGCATCCCACGATACCTCAAGCCCTATGCCGTGGCGCCAGTCGAGTGGGACAACACCACTGTGATCAAACCCCCTGCATTACTTCGTGGGATATTGCGACCATACCAGCAGGCCGGGCTGGAATGGCTTGTCAGCATCCACAGTAGGAATCTCAACTGTATCCTTGCAGACGAGATGGGGCTCGGGTGCGTGTTTTCTTTTCCTTTTGTTAAATGCTTTCTGACTTATTTCCAGAAAGACAATCCAGACCATCGCTTTGTTGGCCCATCTGGCATGCGAGCGAGGCATCTGGGGTCCGCATTTGATCGTCGTACCGACTAGCGTTCTGATGAACTGGGAGATGGAATTCAAGAAGTTTCTTCCAGGATTCAAGGTCCTCGCTTACTACGGCACGTCCAAGAGACGGAAAGAGCTGCGTCAAGGCTGGTACGACAAGTTCCACTTCAATGTCTGCATCACGTCATACGCGCTCGCCAGCCGCGATGCGCATGTCTTCAAGCGAAAGCCGTGGTACTACATGATCTTAGATGAGGCGCATATGATCAAGAATTTCAAATCTCAGCGATGGAACATCTTACTGATGTTCCGTTCATTCCGTCGACTGCTTCTTACTGGCACTCCTCTACAGAACAATCTGACGGAGCTGTGGGCATTGCTCAAGTTTCTCATGTCTGGAACTGACTTTGCGGATCGCAAAGAATTTGCAGAGTGGTTCGCAAGTAAGTGACGCCGCCGCTATAAGTTCCCGCTCAACTTATTCTAACTGAAACGCAACAGATCCACTCGAACAGGCAATTGAGATGGGCACCACCCTGGATGACGAGACCCAAAAACGTGTTGCCAAACTTCACACGGTCTTGCGCCCTTATCTCCTCAGGCGCCTCAAGCGCGATGTCGAGAAGGAACTTCCTAGAAAGTTTGAACACCTCGTGCTCTGTCCACTCTCCAAACGTCAACGAACTCTCTATGATGAATTCATGTTGCGCGCACAGACGCGAAACGACCTGGCATCTGGCGTGTATCAAAAGATCGCCAACATCCTCATGCAGCTCCGCAAAGTGTGCAATCATCCGGACCTCTTCGAAGTTCGACCAATTGTCACGTCCTTCGCAATGGACCGTTCTGTCATCGCCGATTTCGAGATTAAGGAATTGCTCGTCCGACGACGCCTTTTGCAGGAACAGGACGAGGATCTTCTAAACCTTGACGTCCTCGGCCTACGATTCGTTGATCGCCAAAATACATCGCTTATCGCGAGCATTGAGACACGGCGACTAGATGCGACATCCTCGTTGCCTTTCGTCTCGGAGTTGCCTGGAGAGCCCCCGCCTTATGACGTTCGTACAATTGAGGGCTACAAGAAGTACCGCACGTACAGGGAACAAGCGGACTCCGTTGCACGCTGGACGCATATCGGCTACCTTAATCGGCTCCGTTGTAGCGGCTCACCAGTCTACAGTAGCGAGCTGATTGTAAAGGCTAAGCAGTGCAGCCGCCCATTGTTACCGACGTCTGTTCGCGACCCTTCGGCGCATCACCTGGATACCGTCGTCGCGATTCGAATGGCCATCAAGTCATACGAGTCACGCGCCAAGGAGATGGCATCGGTGGTCAGCGCCTTTGCCTGCATCACGCCGTCTGTAGTTGCACATGATCTGCCCCGGCACTTCCTGGCCGGAGTAGAGGACCCTGTCTTCGCGCTATCCTCTGACGTGCAATTCGACATGATCCTCCACCAACCAAGCGTGAAATTGCAGATCGCCTTCCCGGACCTTTCTTTGCTACAATACGATTGCGGCAAACTCCAGGAACTCGCGCGACTCTTACGGGAGCGTAAAGCTGGCGGCCATCGTGTTCTGATCTTCACACAAATGACGCGGATTTTGGATATCCTGGAACAGTTCTTGAACTTCCACGGCTACTTGTATCTTCGCTTGGATGGCGCTACGCGAATTGAGGATCGACAATATATCACTGAGCGCTTCAATGCCGATGCCCGCATATTCTGCTTTATTGCCTCCTCTCGCTCTGGTGGCGTTGGTATCAAGTGAGTGATAATAAGTCGAAGATTAGAATTCGTCTCTAATTGCTCAATTACTCTCAGTTTGACCGGTGCCGACACGGTTATTTTCTATGATAGCGATTTCAACCCCCAAATGGACCGGCAGTGTGAGGATAGGTGAAGTTCCGTCCCTTCGTGCAACTTTGGTCCATGCTGACGACAGCATCTACAGAGCGCATCGCATCGGCCAAATCCGCGACGTGCATATCTACCGTTTCATCTCACAACATACGGTAGAAGAAGCGATGCTGCGCAAGGCGAATCAAAAGCGTTCGCTGGACGATCTCGTCATCCAGAAGGGCGAATTTGACTGGCGTTCGCTCTTTCGCGGCACAGGCGTGGACACCATCACGAGCGCCCTGGAGGATTTTGCGGATCAAGAAGACGCCCGTGCGGCGCGTATCGCGGCGCAGGAAGCGGGCGAATTGGAGGGGGCCGATGCCGCGGACTTTGGGGAGGATGCTGGAACGCTTCAACGCGAGACGGTGGTGGCAAGCGTCTCGGAGGAGGCCGCGATCGTGGTCGGGTCGCCGTTGGCTCGTCCTGAAGATGGCGAGGCCGAGGAAGAACTTGCGGAGGAGGATGTGGTGGAGGAAGGTGGAGGGGATGAGGAGGACGAGAGTGGTACTACGGTCGACTACATGTTGGCGTTTGTGCGGCTTGATTACGACTTCTTTAGGGATTGGCGATTATAGAGAGTGCGCTTCTTTCGTCGATTTACCCCTCTGCCGGACGTCTCTCTTGTATAACGATGTTACGGATATGCTTTACGTACAGCTCATCTCACCCAAGCTCTCCTCAATCATGCACGTTGCTTTGATTTTTCGGGTCGTTGAGTCGTCACAGGTCAGACCCGCTACTCGATACGTCCAGACTGGTAGACACCGCTACAACTCTCAATACTTCTGACCCATCCACAACCGATGATAGACAGATCAATGACATAGAAATTGGGACCAATGGTGTACAAGAATTACAATCATTAGTTAATGCTAGGCTGTAACCCCTGTATACAATCCCAACAGCTGCTTTTGTGATATAGACAAAGACAAATAACAACCCATGTATGAGCAAACTTCAACAGGTGGCCATGGGTTGGGAAAGAATATGTAAGATGGAGGACATGTCCTGTCCTGGTGGCCCTGTGGCCAGCAAGCTTGTACAGCCCGAAGGTTCCTCGTGGAAGCTGCGGGATTATGGCACATGGTGCAGTGGGAGGTCTTTGCTGGATCACAAGTACCTCTGATCAGGGGTGGTAAATCAAGGATAGAGAGAACAGCCGAGGGGACAGCCGTCTGTTCAGGCCTCGATTTCGTTTAACATTTCAGGGGTTAGCCCGACGTGCGCACACTTGCCACGTCTGACGTTCTCGAGAAAACGTTCGATACGTGCATAAGTCGGTGCGTATGCTTCTTCCAACTCGCGCAGCGTACGCGGGCCGGGAGAAGCATCCGCCGCGGCTGGCTTTACGGGCGCTGCCGCACTGGCAAGCGCCGGGGTACTCTTTTCTTGACCGATGACGGACGTCATTCGGCCTGCGTCTGCGACTCCCGAGGGCGTGTTCGGGAGGGCGCTCGGTGATGCGGGTAAGCGCTGGATGGGTTTTGCATGGCACAGCCGGTCATGTGGGGGAGATGCGAGATGCGAGATCGCCAGTGCATTTGCTTGATGTGGTGACGTGTTGGGCGAAACGTGTGGTGGTGGCGATCGCAGGTATGATTTGGGCGTAGATCCTGGGCTGGTGGGCCAGCCAGATACACGCTCATCGGGAGCGGATGGAATCGTATCGAGTGGTGATGGAGGATGAGGATGCATCTGTGAGGGAAAGAGAGGTGTCTTGCGGTGCAGTGGTTCTGGCGACGTGGAGCCTGCAGGAGTAGGCAAGTGGGTTTGCGGCTCAGGCGGCTCGTCCATGTCCATTATATCATCATCCGCGAGTTCCTTCGGCAAATGGCTGTCCTCAGGGCGCAAGCATGCGACGCGCCAATTAAGGAAGTTTTCCATGTGTTTTCTTTCCACACCAAAGTGGCTTGCCAAAATTTCTTTGTGTTGAACCGTTAGATGTGGCTGTTCGAGCAGCATGGTGTGCAGACGGCGCAGCGCGTCTGCGGAAAGCGACGGCCACACTGAAAGAATGTTATAGTCAATAATTATGAACATCAAAACCAAAACGGAAAGGGGCGCAAAGGTGGCTTACTTTCACGGGCTAAAGCAGTTGTCGGATCGAGCAACGTCTTCAGTACGTCTTCACTGTGCTCTCTACGTGACTCCTGGAAGGCTCTTCGTCGGTTGCTGAACCAAGCAACAAGCTTCGGTAAGGTGTAACCCGGGTCCGTCTTTTGAAGTTCACGCAAGAGTTCGCATTTTTGTTCCCTACTTGGGAAGTGGCATCCGGTATCGAAAGTTCCTGGAATGTGTGCAATGTCAAGACGACAAGTTACGAAGCACGCATGAGTTCCAAAGGGGAAAACATGGACGGAGTAATCTGCGGAAGGCTCACGTGTTAGTAACGCACGACCCTGACAGGATAATCTCATTTTTGGGTACGCCCTCGTCGGAACAGAGGCCACAGGACAGGACGATTGCTCGCCATATGAAGCTCGGAACTTGAGAGGCACAGTAGGGTGCAGTGGATCCCAATGCTCACTCATTGCCATCAAAATTATTCAGCAGTAGTTCTTTGAAAGACAGAAGACACGGCCAGGGGCAGAGGGAAATAGAAAGGTGGTGGATTGTAGCCATGGTGTCTTTTATAAGCCATCGCGGCGTCCTTTGACAAAGTGCTCCCATGCGCGCAGGATTTGCAAGTTGAGATCCGACCCCGTTTTCTGAGTCATGTTAGGCTAATTTGGTTCGATTTTTTTTTTTGAAATACTGTGATCGACTTATCAATTCCCATATGTCATTCGAATTGTGGGGTCCTTTCTATTGGAAGGTTCTAGAAAGTGATCGATAAGCCTTATCCACCTTATCATCTGTCTGGAAGCAAGTCACAGGACTAAAATTCTCATTCTCAGGGTCCTTTCTAGAAGTCCTTAAGAGGCCTCATCAGGAAAACTACATTTGAGTTTTCACATCTTTTCACATCTTATTGTGTCTTTTTGCACCTTATTGCAGATATAAGACCAGATAAGACAGAATCTACATATTGCATGTCTTATCACATAAAAACATTAAAAAAAATTGAAATGAGCAAAAATAAGGCAGAAAATGCTATCATAAAATTCTTGATCTTATCACATCTTAGCACAAAGGCATTAATGCAATAAGGTGCAAAAACTCAAATGCAGTTTTCCTGATGCTCTCTCCTCTCTAATCTTCTCCCATATCTTTCCAATGCTTTTCAGCAATGATTGGCCCCATCAATTGCTAAAATAACCATGTTACAGCCTACAGTGGTCACAATCAATGCTCTCTTATCAAATGTCATCATCAGATGACCCTGGGTGATAAAGGAGAATTGTACAACAATGGTGGCTTGGCATTCAATGGAAATATGTTCATCGACACCAGAAACCAACATCTCATTCCACTAAGTGGGCATTGACTCGGACTGTATTGACCAGTCGTCTAGCCGACCAAATACCAATGGTGTTTATGGCCTAGTTCGGGACATTGAGACTTGGTTTCCATTTGACACTTTCTAATATTCTATTTTTCAACTGTACTCAGTGCTACTCACCGAAGTGTCTGCTTATATCGAAGATCGGAGTGACAAGACACACAAATAATCGGGAGTTATCTCGGGAAGGTCCGCCTCTCAGTCTGAGACAGGCCTCGATTCCCTCTAAAAAAGGTAGGAGACCTTCGCCACTCTAATGTTGAAAATGGTTGAGTGATAAGATGATCCGAGCCTGGGATTGTTTGTATGACGTAGGTGGCAATTTGGGGTCAGACATTTGTCTGCATATGATCTCGATGGGGAAAGGGAGGGCAAGGCGATGCTTAAGAAGCTGAAATGGCCACCCTTGGTCGAGGGAGGATATTTGACTTACGAGATCAAACTAGCGTTTGATGCCTGCGATCGAGACCTCCGAGGGCACCGTTGTATTGAGACCCCCACAATATAGGAGAAGAGATTGGCCCTGATGCCGTGTATAGCTGCCGGGCTGACAGAGGGCCGAGTGTTGGTTGAGGAACTCTGCCCTTGGGAGGACTACTGCCGCTAAGCTAATACTGAGGCTGCGGGTGGGGAAGGCTTTGGGATCTTTGAAGTAGGAGACTGTCAATGCAGCTCCAAGTCTGGCGGCGCATTGTCGGTTCCAGTTTGGTTTGGAGCCGCCGACGAGAGTTACGGCAGGGCAGAAAGTGCTGATGCGTATGTTGGCTATCCATCGTGGGCTGCTGGATAGTGATTCATTGATGCGAGGGGGTTCGGGTTCGGTGGTCGGCCATAAGGGAGCGGGAGTTAGGGCGGTGAGCGGTAGCTGCGTGCGGCAGGGGGTTTAGACAACGCGGGTCGGAACAGACGGAGCCGGCGGGTGTGATCACGCTCAGCCTACAGAGACAATTCACATGCCATTCCTCCACTCTCGTTGAATATTTTAGTACTCCCGGATGTTCTCCTTCTCTGACGTCCAGCCCCATTCTCGGACATGTCACGAACGTCTCAGGACAAGAAGCCCGTTGGGTTTGGCACCCACATCACGGCTGGCGGCATGGCAGGCGCGATGGAAGCAGTACGTCGTCCACTCATAAAGTGAGCTCGTCATTTGGAATTCTCACCATATCGTAGCTATGCTGCCAACCACTGGACACAATCAAGGTGCGCATGCAGCTCTCCAAGTCCGGGCGCACGCCAGGGGTACGTGTCCGTGCTCTATGGCATGCGGTGCGCGTTGACGAACGCGTTCCATCTTTGGTATAGACCAAACCTCGCGGCTTCTTAGCTACTGGTGCGATGATTGTGCGGCGCGAGACACCGCTCGCTCTGTACAAGGGCCTCGGCGCTGTACTCTCCGGAATCGTACCAAAGATGGCAATTCGGTTTGCGAGCTTCGAGACGTACAAGGGCTGGCTTGCGGATCGCGAGACAGGAAAGACCTCTGTCGGGAATATATTCGTGTGTGCGTCCTCCCTGCGGCGCGATGTGACGATTAGGATGCCTATTCTCGTGTCCCCTCCTAGCTGGCCTTGCTGCGGGCGTCACAGAGGCTGTCTTGGTAGTGAACCCTATGGAGGTTGTCAAGATCCGTCTGCAAGCACAGATGCATTCTTTAGCTGATCCGCTGGAGATACCGCAATATCGTAACGCAGGTCATGCAGTGTATACGATTGTTCGCGAGGAGGGTTTCGCGGTGCTATATCGTGGAGTGACGCTCACTGCCCTTCGACAAGCAACCAATCAGGGTGCGTCGGCGTGCCCGTACATATGTGATACAAGCTTACAACAGGGCAGGCGCGAACTTCACCGCGTATCAGGAATTAAAGAAATTTGCCCATCAACAACAGCCAGACCTATCCGACCTGCCGACTTACCAGCACATGTTGATCGGTCTCATATCCGGTGCCATGGGTCCATTTTCCAACGCACCGGTAGACACGATAAAGACCCGTATGTAGTTTGCAACGTTCTTTCGTTTTTGCCACTCACAGTAGGAATAACACGCAGGATTACAAAAGGCGACGTTTCCTGCGGACACGCCAGCGATCGCGCGAATCACAAAAATCGCATCAGACATGTGGCGACGGGAGGGTGTACATTCTTTCTATAAGGGCATCACGCCGCGCGTCTTACGCGTCGCTCCAGGGCAGGCGATTGTTTTTGCTGTGTACGAGCGCGTGCGGCGACTCATTGAACGCGTCAAAGAAGTTTCGGACGAAGCCGAGCGGTACAGCGAATAGCACACTGGATAGTTCACGCTCACTGTTTCGATGTCGTTATCATACTACCGTAGTATTGTGTATTACTGTTGTAAGGGTGAGACGCGTTATAATTTTGAAGGAGCCCAAGTGGCTAGGCCAGGTTGCGACGTCCCCGCCCCAAAAGCGGACAAAAATGGATGTTAAGAAAAAAAAGGGTGAGACCCGGATGGGTCTAGCGTGTGAGTCCGGAAGAGGAGAAATGAGGAGAGAGAAGGTTCAAGACAGACGACATCGTAACGAGTTTGCTGCCTTGAGGTTGGGCCGACGAGAGGGCAGGTCGGCGGGGGAGTATGCCACGATCTGGCCCCCTTCCAGGAGGCCACGACTTTGGTTTTATAGATGCGAGCTACATTTCCTGTACGAACGGGAAGTCCACAATCAATTCTATGAAGTCAGGCAGTTACAAGAGAACGGGGAGCTCGGGGACATGAAACGCGACGACAACGTGCCGGCGACAGGACCCACGCGGCATAGGGACGAAGGACAGACCGAAATCGAGGGTGACAAGGGGAGACAGCGAGCGCGAGAAAGACGGGTAGCCATGCTATGTAACAGACAGAAAGTGTATTTGAATAAGCAAGGGTTAAAAGAAAATAAGGTGGGGAATGGAGAGGCGGAGCCTTCTAAGGCTAGGATAGGCCGAGATCTGCCGAGGGATTTTGGGGCACGGATCTTGCAAGTCGGTCGTCGGCCGAGTGGATCATCGAGAACGAGATCTTCGGGCAAGTAAGGGGGCAAAGGGGGAAGATGGAGACCGAACTTTGCAGATAGGACGCTCAGGGCAGCTTGCAGGTGCTGTAGCCGCTCCGAAGTGCCCGTGCGTTCTCGCCTCGCCTTACACTGTATGAATGAGTACAGTTGATACCAAGCGGTGTAGTACATTCTTGTTGTGCTCCGCCGAACTTGCGGTCACGGTTGCGCGCGCGTCTGCCGAATAAACGCTGATGCGGCTCTTACTGCATGGGGCTAGGGCCATGAATGTATGCATGTTTGGGGTCACGCCCAGAAACCCCAACGTCGAGGTAAATCGCTAGAACTTGAACAATCTCCTCGTCTTGTAAAGAGACCCACTGGTTCACCACCTGACATAGTCCAGTACACCAAAGTCAGCAGATCCCTAGCAATAATGTCAGACTCGGGCTCCCCCGCACCGAAGGTCCTTGTGCTGCACGGGTACGTCGAGTGACCCATCAACTCGCCTACTAGCTGCGCGCTTTCTATACCCGATAATTGACGTGTTTTCTCCCCAGGTACGGTCAAAATGCCAGCATCTTTGGCAAACGCGTGTGTTCTTTCACATATTCACGCTGTCAACTGATCGGTTTGATACGGACTTCTCAGGTCGCCGCGCTCAGAAAGAGTCTCGGCAAAGACCTCGAGCTTGGTGAATCGCACTCGCATTGTCCCGAGGGTCCTGCCAGTTGATGATATTTCGCATACGGCGCAGTATTTGTCGACGCACCGCACGTGTTGGAACCTGTCGACTTGACCGGGCATGGTACTCCCTTGGATGCATTCGGGGCACCCGAGGCGTCTGCAACGTCCGAGGACCCCGCGCTCAAACCGCGGGGCTGGTGGAGGACCGATCCGACTCGCACGCGCACAGACGGACTGGGAGAGAGCCTCAGACTTCTCCGAGATATTTTGAGGACGCAACGGTTCGAGGTGGGTCATCGGTTGTTGCAACGAAAACGTGATGATTTCACGCGGATGGATCTTCTGACCTCTCCGTGCTTTTTTTAATCTGTAGGGGGTCTTCGGATTCAGGTGAGGCTTCGCAAGCCCACAAAGTACCCTTGCACTCACGATCTGATCCCGATTTTCGTGTTCTCTGCAGTCAAGGTGCGGCAATGGCGGCCCTCCTAGCGGCTCTTGTGCGGCGATACTTTTTTTTTCCTCAGCGGAGAGTCCCAGCGAACTAATAGTTGATGGAATGTTGCGTAGCTTGAGCGGCCACATACTCATCCACCGTTCCTCGTGGACGGCGAGCCTCCGCACCCACCGCTGTATGTCACACTTCCTTGCTATGCTTCGCGAAAATATTGACGTGTTGCCGTTATGACGGACGTCTCCACGCAGTAAATTCTGCATTGCCGTGTCCGGGTTCAAGGTACCCGGGCCTCTCTCGAATGCTGTTTTTGCGGAGGGATATGTGACGCCCACGCTTCACGTTCTAGGGAAGAACGACATCCTCGTCGTGGAGGAACGTTCACGGGTCCTGATTAATGTCTCCACCGGGAAACGGGTGGAGGAGCACGAAGGAGGTACGCGACAATATCATCTCTCGATAACTCTCACTCATGAGGGACTCCCATTCTCTCAAAGGCCACTTCGTGCCATCCAGGGCCAGCTGGCGGACATTTCTTAAAGCATACATGCTCGATCCCACAGGAAACGTTCCCAGCCCAGGCTTTTCCTCATTGTCGCAGCCAGGGTCAGGTGCAGTCACGCCACTTTCAGGCTGAGGTGCTGGGCGAGAGCAGGCACCTGGCGTTTGTCGAGAGGTGGCGTTGTGCCTCGGTGTTACAATATGGATACGATCGAGCTAGAATCCATGGCCACGCTACGGTGTGTGACTGTGGCTGGGGGATAAATGACGTCGCGTATACGAAAATGGCTAATGGCAGTTTTGTTTGTTCTCGACAAATTAAAAGGTGAGACTAGAGCGTTGTTGACACAGTACCTCGTCTGGCGTTTGGCATATGAGCTCCTAATTTATATATATCGTCTAGGCTTCAAATGAACTTGGGAAGTTGGCCCTTCTCATGACGACGCCAAAATCTATGCCTTTGAATATGATTACATCTTCAAGTGAGAATATGCAAGGTGATCTTATATCATGGGTGGATACGGAACCCCTGCGCCTTTGCAACTCAGCCGCCCCATGCCGAAGGGCAAAGCCTCGTGGGCTGGACAGGAAACTGGCGCAAAGCGACATGATGCACTTAGCTACCTTCTTGTCCTTTTTTGATCAGCCGCGATCGGCTCTTGCTCGGTGGCACTGACTGAAGCAGTGCCTATTACGCAGCTTCCGATGATCAGATGTGACTTTGCCACAACAACTAAGGCTGTGGTGGGACTGGTGCCAGGTGAGGAAGAGCCGATTAGACCGATGTGCAGGGACGGCATATCGGTCAAGGGGATATCAAACACGTTTGGGAGCTGCTGGCTTATTGTTTTGGCAAGCACGTGGCTCAGAGATTGGGGATAGATCTGCACTGACAAGCTGGGGAAGAGTTACCAGTGGGGTCGAGCGATGTTCTAGAATTCACTTGATTGAAATGAGCGCTGACGTAGGATGGCCGTGTGATAAGGATCAAATCACACTGGGCCCTGGATGGGTTTGGCGATGTCCTTTGGCCTCAGGATGATTCCGGTGGTCCTGAGAGAGCGCAAGAGCGGCCGTATTCGTGACGACAGATGGTATCCCGATAGTCACCATTGAATGGGACGAGAAGCAGCGATGGAAAGCGCCCATGTCCGAGTGTGCGGTGATGTGACGTGGATGTGACTCGTGACGGGTAACGCGTGTTCGTGTCTCTTATTGAAGAAGAGAAAACTGAAAAGTTGGAGAACCTCTTCAACCGAGCGCGTCCCGTTTCAACGCAACGCATTCACCACCATGAACGTTTGGTCACCACAGCAGCGCGACCTCGATGAGATATTGACCACCATCTTCGAATCCACAAACTCTACAAACCAGGCCGTCCAACGTAGCATAACCCACGTGAGTTCACCATTCATTTGTTTCATTCATCACCGCAAATTATTTTTTTCTTTTTTCCCTCAAACCTTTCATGACAGAAACTCAACAGCTTCACGCGCGCGCCTGACTATATCGCATATCTCGCGTACATCCTCTCTGCCCTCACTCAACAAGAAGATCGTATCAGGACCATCGCCGGTTACCTTCTCAAGAATAATGCCCGCCTTATCCTCCGCGCTTCCCCTGAAGTCATCGCATTTGTCAAAGCCGCCGTCTTGCATGCGTTCAGGGACCCCAGCGACATGATTCGCAACGCCGCCGCTCAGGACATCGTCGCGTTTCTTGGCATCCTGGAGCCCAGAAACTGGCCCGAGTGTCTGACATTACTCGTCAACCAATTGGACGACCAAGATCCGGTCCACCAAGAGGTGCGTTTCACCTTCCCACCTTCTGATCTGTTTCGCTTTGGATTTGGCTGGGCATCGCATCGGCAGCCCACGCACAGTTGCACGCTATGCTCATGCCAACTCGGCATTCGTCTTGGCTGTGCCAGAAATTTGAACGAGAAACTCTCCCCCCCACTCTCCCGATCACATCGAGGCATCGGAAAGCACGTTTTGTGCTTGGTGTACATGCCCTCTCTAAGCACCGCCGTTATAGGACCTTAGGAAGTCCTCGCTTGGAGGACAATCAGCCTTCAGTCAGCACCGCGGCTGTCCTGCTTCCCATTTCGTTCGGTGATGGGAGCGATATTGGCTTACTACAGCTGCTGCTATAATCACACACCCATACAGAGGTCTTACTAACTTTTTTTTTCCTTCCTGCGTGCTGCCGCGCATCTTCACCGCATGAGATCACTGAATTGCTTCATTAGGCGGCCTTTAATGTTCTCGAAAAAGCATGCGAGGATTATCCGCGGAAACTCGACGTCGAGATCAACGGGACTTTCCCACTCAACTTCATGGTTCCAAAGTTCATCATGCTCACTGAACATCCCAATGCTAAAATCCGCTCACACGCCGTGGCATGCCTCTCCTACTTCGTTCCCATCAACGCCAACGCCCTGTATGCTCACATTGACACCTTCATCGCCTGCCTTTTCAAAAGAGCATCGGATGAGGAACCCCAGGTCCGCCGCCATGTCTGTCAAGCCCTTGTCCTTCTGCTTGCGTCACGCCCCGACAAGCTCTTGCCAGAACTTGGAAACGTTGCCGAATACATGCTTTTTTCGACGAAGGACAAAACCGAGGTTGTCGCCCTAGAGGCATGCGAATTCTGGCTGACCTTTGCGGAAGACCCTGAATTGGCACAGTATCTACATCCCTTACTTCCTCGTGTGGCGCCAGTTCTCCTCGACTGTATGATTTACAGCGACGACGACTTGCTGTGGCTCGAAGGCGATGAGGAGGACGACGCGGCGGTGCCAGATAAGGAGAGCGACATCAAGCCGCGTCACTACGGAGGCAAGTCTCATGGTTTCGAACGCGAAGATGACGCTCCAGCAACCTCCGATGCATCAAAGAAGGTGGGCGCGTACGGTGAGGAGCAGCTCGACGGCGATGACGACGACTTTGAAGATGAGATGGACGACGACGACTTCGCCGACGAGATGTCTACCGAGTGGAATCTTCGAAAATGTGCGGCGGCTGCGCTTGACGTACTCGCAGTTCGCTTCTCCACGGACCTTCTGAATGTTATGCTCGAACCGCTCAAGAACAAGCTCTGGAATACTGATTGGCTCCAACGCGAGAGCGCTATCCTCGCGCTTGGCGCAATCGCCGAAGGTACGCGGCAAAGCTGATCAATCTCATATTCACACACTGATGAATGTTATCAGGCTGCATCGAAGCAGTCGAGCCACATCTCCCAATGCTAATACCATACCTGATTCAGTCATTGAATGATCCCAAGGTTTTATTCTCACCGCGCTGATGGATTACATATTCTGACGCTGTTCTCTGATGTAGCCTCTCGTAAGGTCGATTACGTGCTGGACGCTAGGACGATACGCCAGCTGGTGCACTGCGGGTACGACTGATGAACACAAGGCACAGTTCTTTATTCCTACTATGGAGGGCGTACGTATTCCTTACATCTACCGTGCTTCTGTGCTTCTGTGAAATGGTTTTTGATATACTTTCACAGCTTCTACGCATGGTTCTGGATAACAATAAGCGCGTCCAGGAAGCCGGCTGTAGCGCTTTCGCAACTCTTGAAGAGGATGCAGGGGCTGAGCTCGCACCGTACCTCGAGCCAGTTCTGCGTAACCTCGTTTTTGCATTTGAGAAATATCAGCACAAAAATATGCTCATCCTCTATGATGCAGTTGGCACGCTTGCTGATGCAGTGGGACCTGCCCTACAAAATCCCATGTACGTCGAGATATTGATGCCACCATTAAACAAGAAGTGGTCCAAGCTTAAAGACGACGACGAGGATCTCATTCCACTTCTCGAGGTACTGCGAGCGCCCGAAATGGTAGCTAGCTCCGCTAACTCTAATCACCTTTAGTGCTTGGCGTCCGTAACTATTGCCATGGGTTCTGCTTTCCTCCCATACTCGGGACCGGTCTTCGAACGATGTGTTAACATCGCAAAAACATCCATCGTGCAATATCAGACCTGGCAACAGAATCCTGAGCTCGACGAGCCAGACAGGACATTCTTGGTCGTCGCTCTAGACTTGTTGTCCGGCCTGACCCAAGGTCTCGGCATGGGCCTCAAGCCTTTCATCGAGAACAGCCAGCCAGAATTTTTCCAACTGCTCGTCCTGTGCCTGAAACACCCGCAAGCGCCGGTGCGGCAGTCCGCTTACGCTCTCGTCGGTGACCTTGCCATGGCGTGCTTCCCACTTCTCCGGCACCATATGCCGCAAGTCATGCAAGAGCTCATTCTCCAGCTCGACCCTGAGCCAAAAGTTGAGTTCATCTCCGCCTGTAATAACGCGGCATGGTCCGTCGGAGAGGTTGCTCTGCGATACGGTCGCGGTAAGTGCAGCCTAAGGCCCGAAATACTGCGATTCACCCCCTCTTATTATAGACGAACATGAATTCGCACAATGGGTCGAGCCACTGATTTCGCGCCTTGTACCTCTTCTTTTACATCCAAAGGCCCCGCGTAGTCTGCACGAGAATGCTGCGGTGTCAATAGGCCGTATTGGTCTTATGCATCCACGCATGGTTGCCCCTGTTCTCCCGGACTTCGCTCAAGCATGGTGTCAAGCACTGTACGAGATCCGCGACAATGAGGAGAAAGACTCAGCCTTCCGTGGGCTGTGCACACTTGTCCAGGTGAACCCCATGGGAATCGCCAAGGTGGGTTGAAGGCGGAGTTTGCGAGCGTCGTTATTGATGAAGCCAATTCACAGAGTCTTATGTGGTTCTGCAATGCCATCGTGCGCTGGAATCAACCATCCGAGGAGCTCAACTCGATGTTCCAGGCCCTACTGACCGGTTTCAAGACCCATGACCCACCGGGCTGGGCCGCGCAAGTACAAACCTTCCCCCCGGCTATTCAGGATCGGCTCGCACAGCGCTATGGTGTCTGATCACTATTAATGTCGCCTTCCACCTATACCCTCCACCCCCGATGAAAACCTGCGTCTCGTGCTACAGTATGTACCACTTCTCGGTCTGTTTCTATCTCATGTCTTGGATTAACCACTTCGCTGTACTACGAACCCCTGTTCCGTTTTACTAGTAGTTACATACAAGCCCGATTTGATTTGCATATGTACGTACCGCCCAGTTAAGGGTCACATTCCGTCAGTAGTTACAAGTAGTTACAATTTTGCACTCAGTAGTTATAGCATTAGTTGGGACAAAAGTTCCTCTTTTTCTCTCCCACACGTCACTTTTGTCCGTGAAGTAGATAGATACTTACTTACATTGGCTTCTCGTTTCTGGACGCTACCAATTCTCGCGAGCCGGAGCGTATACGTTACAAATTCGAATTCGCACGTGGTGAAGTATTATTAGCTGTGAACACAGCTTGCATAGCCATCCGCCTCACAGTCCTCACTGCTCATCGTCTGCGACTGAATCACCAGAGCCTGCAAAGGGCGTGCTTGCAAGCCGAGCCAAGCCAAGC
>Ga0137397_10000254_pt1 | contig 36436 bp, 34 predicted proteins | sample czorhiz116metaG_FD_106658 | JGI IMG/M metagenome (GOLD analysis project Ga0137397, IMG submission 106658) | Vadose zone soil microbial communities from Angelo Coast Range Reserve, California, USA - czorhiz1.16 metaG | ecosystem: Environmental > Terrestrial > Soil > Vadose zone | place: USA... | reverse complement strand
TATCGCTTCGAGCTGGCGGCCTGGCGACGCGGCTTCGTCCGCGTGGCCGGGGTGGACGAAGCGGGGCGCGGCCCCCTGGCGGGGCCGGTGGTGGCGGCGGCGGTGATTCTCGAGGCAGGGACGCGGATCAAAGGCGTCGATGATTCGAAGCGGCTCACCCCGGAGCAGCGGAAGGAGCTCGACGGGGTGATCCGGACCCGGGCGGTGTCCATAGGGGTCGGCATCATGGACTCCCGGACGATCGACCGGGTGAACATCCTGGAGGCCACGCGTCGGGCCATGCGCCTGGCGCTGGGCGCGCTCGGGCAAGAGCCCGAGCTGGTGCTGACGGACTTCGTGTTCCTCGACGGGTTGCCGTGTCCGCAGCGGAACCTGGTCGATGGAGACCAGCGGTCGGCCACGGTAGCCGCCGCGTCGATCATTGCCAAGGTGGCAAGGGACGGGATCATGGAAGAGGCGGATCGCGAGTACCCACAGTACGGCTTCGGCCAGCACAAGGGCTACGCGACCCTCGAGCATCGGGCCGCGCTCATGGCGCACGGGCCCTGTCCCCTCCATCGCCGCTCTTTCGCCGGCGTGAGCCAGCCGGATCTGTTCCCGGAGCTGTTCTCGATCCCAGTGAGCGAGGTGTGAACGATGGCAACAGACACAAGAAGGCCCACCGGCATCAAGGGTGAAGAGGAGGCAGCCCGTTTCCTCTCGCGGTGCGGGTACGCCATCCTGGACAAGAACGTTCGCACGCGCGTCGGCGAGATTGACCTCGTGGCGAAGGAGGGCAAGACCCTCGTCTTCGTCGAGGTCAAGACGCGCAAGGAGATCGCGGAGGCGCCGCCCCCGGTGCCCCCGCAGGCCGGCGTTCACACGCGCAAGCAGAACAAGCTGGGAAAGCTGGCCCAGAGCTATCTCAAGCTCAAGCGCCTGCGCGAGCAGCCGTGCCGCTTCGACGTGGTCGCCGTGGTGGTCAACGACGACGGCGCCGTCAAGGCGATCCGGCACATCCCGAACGCGTTCTCCGTAGCTGCCTGGTAGGATCCGCACGGTCCCAATGGACCGGGCGGAGGTCTTTGAGAAGACGCTGAGGCTTCAGCCGGGCAAGACTGCGCTCGTGGTCGTGGACATGCAGCGGGCGTTCCTCGACCGGGGCGAGGCCATGGAAGTGCCGGCCGCCCGGGAGATCGTTCCCCAGATCCGCGCGCTTCTCGATCTCTTCCGCGGCAAGCAGCTTCCCGTCGTCTTCACCGAATTCACCTACTCCGAGCAGGTGCCCATCCTCGTCGGCCTTCTTCACCCCGAGCACCGTCGCGCGGCCCCGGGCGCTCCCCGAGGCTTCGGCCTGCCGTCCTCGTCCTGCCTCGAAGGCGAGGCCAACGTCCACGTCGTCCCCGAGCTCGCTCCCGAACCCGACGAGCTCGTGGTCACCAAGCACTACTACGACGGCTTCAACGGCACCAACCGCGACTCGGCCCTGCGCGCCCGCGGCATCACCCATCTCGTGATCACGGGCACCCTGACCGACATCTGCGTCCTGGCCACCGTGATCGGCGGCATGAATCGCGAGTACCGCATGACCGTGGTCGAGGACGCCACGGCCACCCTCTGGCCCGAGATCCAGCGCGCCACCCTGGACGTCATCCGCCGCGCCTACGCCCGCGTCGTCACCACCAAGCAGCTCGCCGATGAGATTGGCCACTGGTAGCCGTCAAAGCCCGGCCTGTGATACGTTTCTGCCCATGAACAACGGGTTCTGCTTCTCGGGCTGCATTCCCGCGAACCTGCTCCCCTTCACCGCCGATCTGCAGATCGACGTGGCGGCCTACAAGAAGCACCTGCGCTGGCTCGCCGATGCGAAGGGCGTGACGGGGATCGTGGCCAATGGGCACGCCGCCGAGGTGTCCTCGCTCTCGCGCGAGGAGCGCAAGCGGGCGTTGGCCCTGGCCCTCGAAGAAATCGGCGGCAAGGTGCCCGTGATCGCGGGTGTCTATTCCGACGGCACGCAGGAGGCCGTCGAGCTCGCGCGCGATGCCAAGGTCGCGGGCGCCTCCGGATTGCTCGTCTTCCCGCCGACCATCTTCATGTGGGGGGCGCAGGTGAAGCCAGACATGGTCCTTCGCCATTTCTCGATGCTGGCCGACGGCGTGGACCTGCCCCTCGTCGTCTTCGAGTACCCGCTGGCCTCGGGCATGGGCTACTCGGCGGAGACCCTGGCCGAGCTCTGCAAGATCCCCACGGTGGTCGGCGTCAAGGACTGGTCCAACGACATCGTGTCCTACGAGAAGAACCTGCGCGCGCTGCGCGCCTCGGCGCGTCCGGTGGCCATGCTCTCCTCCTTCACCGTGTCGCTCATGGCGAGCTTCTGCCTGGGCGCCGACGGGTGCATCTCGGGCATGGGCAGCGTGGTCGCAGATCTCCAGGCCGAGCTCTTCGCCGCCGTGAAGGCGGGCAATCTTGCCGAGGCCCACCGCATCAACGACCGCCTGGCGCCGCTCGTCGGGATCTTCTATGCTCCGCCCTTCGTCGATATGCATAACCGGATGAAGGAGGCGCTCGCGCTTCTCGGGCGCATCCCGGCCGCGCACGTGCGGCCGCCGCTGACGCCGGTGTCGGAGGACGAGCGGCACCGGATTCGTCTCGCGCTTCGCGCCGCCGGACTCGTCGCCTGAGCGCTTGCGCCGCCCGCGGCGCCTGGGGTATAAAGGCGGGCAATCTCGGCGGTCCCCACCGATGTATGGCCGGCCGAATCGTGAGGCGCCATGGACACCAGACCAGCCCGAAGCCCTGAGGAAGACGCGCTCCTCCGGACCGCCACGCGGCGGCTGCCCGGGGGCGTGCTCGGCGGCTACTACGCCCCGACCGATCTGCAGTTCGTCGTCAAGGAGGCCAGGGGCGCCCGGCTTCGCGACGTCTCGGGGCGCGAGTACATCGACTACCTGCTGGGCTCGGGGCCCATGGTCCTGGGCCACGCCCACCCGGCGGTCATCGAGGCCGTCGAGCGTCAGATCAGCCGGGGCACGACCTACTTCCAGCTCTCCGAGCCCGCCATCGCCCTCGCCGAGGAGATCTGCCGGGCCGTGCCCTGCGCCGATCAGCTTCGCTTCACGTCGACGGGCAGCGAGGCGACCTTCTTCGCCCTGCGTCTGGCGAGAGCGTTCCGGAGGCGCGACAAGATCCTGAAGTTCGAGGGCGGCTTTCACGGCACCCACGACTATTCGCTGATGAGCGTGGGCCCGAAGGCGCCCAAGGCCTTCCCCGCGCCGACGCCCGATTCCGCGGGCATCCCGCACGCCATCGAGGAGCACGTCCTCGTGGCGCCGTTCAACGACCTCGCCGAGACCGAGGCGATCATCGACACGCACCACGACAGCCTGGCCGGCGTCATCATGGAGCCCTTCCAGCGCCTGATCGTGCCGGATCAGAAGTTCCTGCGCGGCGTCCGCGAGATCACCAAGCGCCACGGCGTGCCCCTGATCTTCGACGAGGTCGTGACAGGCTTCCGCTTCGCCTACGGCGGGGCGCAGGAGTTCTACGGCGTCGTGCCCGATCTGGCCGCCTTCGGCAAGATCATCGGCGGCGGCTTCCCCCTGGCCGCCGTGGTGGGACGCGAAGAGATCATGCGGCAGCTGGCGCCCGAGCAGGAGCGCGTGGGCGGACAGGTCCAGCAGGCGGGGACGCTCAACGGCAATCCCATCGCCTGCGCCGCCGGGCTCGCCACCCTCGCGGAGCTGAGGAAGCCGGGGACCTACGAGCGCCTCTTCCGGACGGGAAACCGGATCAAGTCGGCCCTCCAGGAGGCCGCGCGCGCGGCAGGCTTTCACGCCCAGGTCGCCGGCGAGGCGCCCGTCTTCGAGATCTACTTCACCGATCAGCCCATCTCCGACTATCGCGCGACGCTGACGGCGGACACGGCGCTCCACGCCGCCTTCACGCGGGCGCTCCTCGAGCGCGGCATCGTCAAGGCCGCGCAGAAGATCTACGTGTCGCTCGCGCATGGTGAAGAAGAGATCCAGCAGACCGTCCAAGTGTTCACCGCGGCATTCGCCGCGGTAGCCGAGCATCGACGCTGACGCCCACAAGGAGGGCATTGATCATGGCAGAGAGCTGGAAAGAGGAGACATGGGCCCGGGCCGAAGATTTCTGGTACAGCGGCAAGACCTCGCGGCGCCGCTTCCTGGGCTTCGGCGTTGCCGCCGCCGGCGCGCTGGGCGCCACGGCGGCCGTGCCCGCGTGGTGGCGTAGCGCCTTCGGACAGGCCAAGGCCTTCAAGGTCGGCACGCTCCAGCCGCTCTCCGGCACGGCGGCCGCGGGTGGCAAGACGGCGCTGGTGGGCGTGCAGATGGCCGTGGATCGCATCAACAAGTCGGGCGGCCTCAACGGCCGGCCCGTCGAGCTTCTCATCGGTGACTACGAGTCCAAGCCCGATGTGGGCCGGCGCCGGGCCGAGAAGCTGGTGATCGAGGACAAGATCGACGCGCACGTCGGAGGCTATCTCTCGAATGTGTGCCTGGCCTGCATGCCCGTGTACGAGGAGCACAAGCTCGTCAACATGGTGAGCGTGTGCCTGGACACCACGATCACGACAAGCAAGTGCAGCCGTTATACTTTCCGGCCTTTCGACTACGCCCCCGCGCAGGCCGTGGCCTTCGCGCCATACCTGGTCAACAAGATGGGCAAAAAGTGGCACATCGTCTACCTCGACTACGCATGGGGCCAGACCACCCGCGATGCCTACGTCGAGCAGATCAAGAAGGCGGGCGGCGAGACGGTGAACACCACGGGCGTCCCGCTCGGCACGGCCGACATGACGGCTTTCCTCTCGAAGATCCAGGGCAGCTTCGACGGCCTCTTCGGGATCCTCTTCGGCGGGCCGGCCGTCACCTTCGTGAACCAGGCCTACGATCTCGGCCTGACCAAGAAGTACAAGCTGGCAGGGGACGGCGCCGTGGCCGAGTCCACTCACCTGCCCGCGCTCGGCCAGAAGGTGGAGGGCTTCGTGGGCGTCAACCGCTACGTGCCGGTCCTCGATCCGCCGCTCAACACGGCCGCGCACAAGAAGTTCTTCGACGACGCGGTGGCGCGGCTCAAGCAGATCGATCCCACCGGCCCCCTACCGGACCGGTACGTTCAGTCCAACTTCGAGGCGACCAACTTCCTCAAGCTCGGGATCCAGAAGTCCGGCTTCCGCGGCCGTGAGGACACGATGAAGCTCATCGAGGCCCTGGAGGGGATGGACGTCAAGGAGTCCGACGACTTCCCGCAGGGCGACAAGACGCTTCGGAAGGAAGACCACCAGGCCTTCCTCCGTGAGTTCATCTTCGACATCAAGGACAACAGGCATCGAATCCTCGAGACGATCGCGAAAGAGAAGACCATCTTCCCGCCCGCCTGCAAGTTCGCGTAGTGACCGCTGACGGCTCCCAGACGACGGCGGCCCGGGCCAATGGCCGGGCCGCCGCCTCCGGGCCCATCCTCCGCACCGAAGGGCTGACCATGCGCTTCGGCGGGCTGACGGCCGTGAACAACGTCAGCATCGCCATCGAGCGCGGCGAGATCCGCGCCATCATCGGACCGAACGGCGCGGGCAAGTCCACCTTCTTCAATTGCCTCACCGGCGTCCTACGGCCCACGGCCGGGCGCATCATCCTGAACGGCGAGGACATCGCGGGGCTACCGCCCAACCGGGTGTCGCACAAGGGGCTGGCGCGCTCCTACCAGATCACCAATATCCTGCCCGGCGCCACCGTGCTCGAGAACGTGCGGGTGGCCGTCCAGTCGCGCCACCACGCATGGAGCATGCTGCGCCACCGCTACTCGTTTCCCGACCTGATCGACCGCTCCCGCGCCGTCCTCGAGGCGGTTGGCCTGCGCGCGGAGGAAGAAGAGCTGGCGGCCAACCTCTCCCACGGCGCCCAGCGCAATCTCGAGATCGGCATCGCCCTGGCCACCGAGCCCCAGCTCCTCTGCCTCGACGAGCCCACGGCGGGCATGAGCGTCAGCGAGACTCGCTCCACCGTCGAGCTCGTCCGGCGCATCGCCAGGGACCTGACCATCGTCATCGTGGAGCACGACATGGAGGTGGTGATGGGCCTCGCCCAGACCATCACCGTGCTCCACTACGGCGAGGTGCTGGCGGAGGGCACGCCGGCCCAGATCCAGGCGAATCCGCGGGTCCAAGAGGTGTACCTGAAGACCTGATGCTGGTCCTGGACAACGTCCACACCTATTACGGCAAGTCCCACATCCTCCACGGCGTGTCGATCGAGGTCCGCGCGGGCGAGGTGGTGGGGCTGCTCGGCCGCAACGGCGTCGGCAAGAGCACCACGCTCAAGACCGTGATGGGCCTCGTGCGCCCGTCCGAGGGCCACGTCACCTTCGAGGGGCGCGAGATCGGCGGCCTGGCCTCCCACCACGTGGCGCACCTGGGCATCGCCTGGGTGCCCGAGGACCGGCGCATCTTCAAGCTGCTGAGCGTGATGGAGAACCTGCGCACGGGGCTCGACCGCGCGGGAGTCACCGACGCCAAGAAAAAGGATCTGCTCGACAAGGTGTATGCCTCCTTCCCTGTGCTGGGAGAGCGGCGCGGCCAGGCGGGGGGCACCCTGTCGGGCGGCGAGCAGCAGATGCTGGCCATCGCGCGGGCCATGATGCTCGAGCCCAAGATCATTCTCCTCGACGAGCCGACGGAAGGGCTCATGCCGCGCATGGTCTCGCAGATCCACGAGATCATCGACGTCTTGCACCGCGACGGCGTGGCCATCCTCCTCGTGGAGCAGAACGTGCCCCTCACCCTCGAGGCCTCGGATCGCGTCTACATCATGGAGAAGGGCGTGGTCCGTCATCACGCGCCCGCGGCCGACCTGCGGGCCAATCACGCCGTCATCCATCAGTACCTGGGAGTCTGAGCGCCGTGGGCATTCCCGTCGAGCAGATCCTCATCCAGACGATCAACGGTCTCGTCAACGGCATGATCCTGGCCCTGGTCGCCTCGGGGCTGACGCTCATCTTCGGGATCATGGACGTGGTCAACTTCGCTCACGGCGAGCTCGTGATGCTCGGGGCCTTCACGGGCGCCACCACCCTCGCGGTGACGGGCAACTTCTGGCTCGCCCTGGTGGCGGCCACGCTGATCGTCGCCATGTTCGGGGCGGCTCTCCAGATCAGCACGCTCCGACCGCTCATCGGGCGCGACCCACTGACGACCATCCTCGCCACGTTCGGTATCTCCCTCGTGCTCCAGAAGTATGCGCTGTGGCAGTGGGGTCCCTCGGCGCGGAAGCTCCAGGAGCCCATCTCTGCGCAATTCTCGCTCTTCTACCTGAAATACCCCTGGTACCGGATCACCACTGCCCTGCTCTCGGCGGCCATCATCGGCGCCCTGTACCTCTTCTTGAAGTACGGCAAGTACGGCATCTGGATCCGCGCCGCCATCCAGGATCGCGTCATGGCCCAGGCCATGGGCATCCCGGTCCCCTTGCTTCACACCGCTGTCTTCGCGATCGGAGCGGGCATGGCGGCGGCCAGCGGCGTGCTCTTCGGCCCCCTGGCCGGCGTCACCCAGACCATCGGCGCGGACTTCACCCTGCGCGCCTTCATCGTCGTGGTGGTGGGCGGCATGGGCAACCTGGGCGGCTCCATCCTCGCCTCCATCTTCATCAGCCTGCTCGAAGCCTACGCCTCGCTGATCGTGAGCCCGGCCCAGGCGGTCATCGTCTCCTTCGTGGCCCTGATCCTGACCCTGCTCTTCAGGCCGACGGGGCTCTTCGTGCCCACCCCCAAGTAGCCGTGCGCCACACCGACGCCTCGTACTGGATCGGCTTCTGCGTCATCCTCGCCCTCCTCGCGGTGGCGCCGCTCGTGCTGCCGGAATTCTGGCGGCGCTTCGTCACCGAGATCCTGATCTGGGGTCTGCTCGCCATGTCCTCCGACATCCTGATCGGCTATACGGGCATGGTGTCCTTCGGTCACTCCGCCTTCTTCGGGCTGGGTATGTACGGGGCCGCCGCCGTGCTGCTGGCGATCAAGCCCGCCAACCTCTGGCTCGCCATGTTGGCCGGCCTGGCCGCCGCCGCGGTGGTGGCCATGTTCGTCGCCTACTTCGCCACGCGGCTCCGGGACATCTACTTCGCGATCACCACCCTGGTCTTCTCGCAGATCTTCTACGTCATCATCTTCACGTGGACGGAGGTGACGGGCGGGGAGAACGGGCTCAACTTCTCGCGGCCCGCCCTCGCCATTCCCGGCCTCTTCTCTGTGCCCTTCACCACGGAGACGCTGCACTGGTTCGTGCTCGCCGTGGTCACCGTCTCCTACCTCGTCGTCCGGCGCGTGACGCAGTCGCCCTTCGGAATGGTGTTGCAGGCCATCCGGGAGAACGAGCCGCGCGCGCGGGCCATCGGCTACTCCGTGGAGCGCTACAAGATGGTAGCCGTGATGCTCTCCGGGCTCTTCGCGGGGCTGGCGGGCATCCTCTACGCGATCCAGAACAAGTTCGCCGCGCCGGACTTCGTCTTCTTCCTGATCTCCGGCGAGGTGGTCATCTTCAACGTGATGGGCGGCATGGGCACGCTCGTCGGACCCATCGCGGGCGCAGCCTTCTTCCTGCTCCTCCGTGAGGGCCTCTCGCGTTACTTCACCGAGTACTACCTCATTCCCGTGGGCATCATCTTCACGGCCATGGTCATCTTCATGCCCCAGGGTCTCCTCGGCTTTGCCCGGCGCCGCCTGAATCAGTAATCGCCCCAACGGAGTACCCTACGAGCCACTTCTTCGCGTATCTCTTCAGGATGAAGTTCATCCGGCGCTGGGGGCTGATGTACAGCACCTACCCGGAGAACGTCCAGGAGCACAGCCTGCGCGTGGCCCAGATCGCCCATGCCCTGGCCGTCATCCGCAACCGGCTCTACGGCGGCGACCTCAATGCCGAGCGCGCGGCCGTGCTCGCCCTCTACCACGATGCGAGCGAGGTGCTCACGGGCGACCTGCCCACGCCGGTCAAGTACTTCAATCCCGACATCGCCGTCGCCTACCGGGCCATCGAGAAGACCGCGAGAGAGAAGCTGGTGAGCATGGTGCCCGAGCCGCTCCGCGGGGCCTATCGGCCCTACTTCGAGACCCAGGAGACGGATGGCCCGCTCCTCGAGCTGGTACGGGCCGCGGACAAGATCTGCGGCTACATCAAGTCCGTGGAGGAGATCTCGACGGGCAACGCCGAGTTCGTCCAGGCGGAAAAGGCCCTACGGGCGACCATCGAGAAGATTCCGCTCCCCGAGGTTCGTTACTTCATGGACACCTTCGTGGCGAGCTTCCGGCTAACTCTCGACGAGCTCAAGTAGAGTGACGCCGCGCGCAACGCTAGGTCCCCGTGCTCCCGAAGCCGCTCTCGCCGCGGCTCGAGCCGGGTAGTCGCTCCGTCTCGACGAGCCGTGCCTGAATCACAGGCTGGATGACGAGCTGGGCGATGCGCTCGCCACGCTCGAGGGTGACGGGCTCGGCGCCGTGGTTGATCAGGAGGACCTGGATCTCTCCGCGATAGCCCGCGTCGATCAAGCCGGGCGCGTTGAGCACGGTGATGCCGTGCTTGAGGGCAAGGCCGGAGCGCGGCAGGATCAATCCGGCGTGCCCCTCGGGAATGGCCAGGCGCACGCCCGTCGGCACCACGCCGCGCTCCCCCGGCTCGAGGGTGAGCGGCTGGGCCGCGCGCAGATCCAGCCCTGCGTCGCCCGCTCGCGCGTAGGCGGGCAGCGGGAGGCTCGCGTCGTCCCGACGGGCGGGAATCTCCACGCGCTCAGAACAGCTCGAAGGGCACGTGGTACTCCCTGGCCAGGCCCTCGAGCTCGCGCACCACCACGTCGGTCAGCGGGATCCCGTCGCGCAGCCGCTCCGCCTTGCGCCGGAACTCGAGCTGGCCGGCGACCAGGATCTCCTTGGTCTCTCCCGCGGTCTCCGAGGTCTTGATGTGGCGCACGAGCCGGTCGACGCGCGCGCAGAACTGATCGAGCGGCATGAAGACCTCGGGGTTGATCGTCATGTAGAACCCGCTCGTCACGAGCGGCTCCTTGCCGAAGTCCTTCATGGCGGGCACGTCGCGGCCGAAGAGCCCGCCCGAGAGCACCCCGCCCAGCACTTCCACGATCGTCGCGAGCCCGAAGCCCTTGTAGCCGCCCGCCCACTGGAGAAAGCCGTGGAAGATGGCCTCGTGCGGATCCGTGGTGGGCACGCCGTGACGGTCGAGGGCCCAGTCGGCGGGAATGGACGCGCCCTTCTTCCCTGCCAGTCGCAGCTTGCCCCCGGCCACGATGGAGGTCGCCATGTCGAGGACGATGGGCTGCTCCTGGCCCGCGGGCACCGCCACGCTGAAGGGATTGGTGGCGAGGGTCGGCGTCTTGCCCCCATAGGGCGGCAAGATGGTCGGGCCATTGTTGCAGGAGAGCCCGATCAACCCTCGCTGCGCCGCCATCATCGGATAGAAGCCCACCATCCCCGTATGGGTCACGTTGCGCGCGGTGACGCAGGCGATCCCGGCGCTTCGCCCCTTGTCGATGGCCATTTCCATGGCCTGGCGGGCAACCACGATGCCGAAGCCCTGGTCGCCCTCGAGCATGGCGGTGGACACCGTCTCGCGGAGGACCTGGACCGTGGGCCGCGGATTGAGAAGGCCGAGGCGAATCATGCTGATGTAGCCGGCGACCCTGGTGGAGCCATGGGACTCGACACCGCGGAGATCCGCCTCGACCAGCACCTCGGCCACCGTCGCCGCGTCTCCCGGCGGCGCGCCCGCGGCCGTGAACAGGCGGCCGATCAACGCCCGGAGCGGCTCGGGCTTCATGTGGCGGACGCTGTCTCGAGACTCCTTTGGCTCGGTCACCCTGCCTCCTCGTGATCATTGGGCCCATGGCCCGGGTGAATGCGGCGATCAGTCGAGACTAGCAGAAGGGACGAGCGAAATGAATGCCGCTGATCCGGTGTATCCGACTTGAGTCGTTGACGGTCTCGTCACGCCTCTCGACACTTGGGTCATGCTCGCCCGGGTGCGCTCGGCGGCCGTCTTCGGGATCGAGGCGGCCGACGTCTCCGTGGAAGTCGATGTCGCCCCGGGCTTGCCCTCCTTCACCACAGTCGGGCTGCCCGACTCCGCGGTGCGCGAGAGCCGCGACCGCGTGCGCGCCGCTATACGCAACGCGGGGTTCGAGTTTCCCGTCGACCGCATCACGGTCAACCTCGGCCCCGCCGAGCTCCGCAAGGAAGGCGCGGTTTTCGATCTGCCCATGGCGCTCGGAATTCTCTCGGCCACGGGACTGGTGAAGCCGGGGCGCCTCGAAGAGACGGTCGTCCTGGGCGAGCTCTCGCTCGACGGCCATGTCCGCGCGGCCCGGGGCGTGCTGCCCGTGGCCCTTCATTGCCGGCGCGCCCGTATCGCGCGCCTCCTGCTCCCCGCCGCCAACGCCGTCGAGGCCGCGGTGGTGAGCGGGCTCGCCGTCATTCCCCTCGAGACCATTCACGACGCCGTCGAATACTTGAACGGCGAGCGCGACATCGCGCCGCAGCAGCCGGAGAGTGGGCCCTGGGCCTCGGAAGACGGCTCGGACCATCTCGACCTCGGGGATGTCCGCGGCCATGCCCACGCCAAGCGCGCGATCGAGATCGCGGCCGCCGGCGGACACAACGTCCTCATGCTGGGGCCGCCCGGCTCGGGCAAGACCATGCTGGCGCGCCGCCTGCCCACCATCCTGCCCCCGCTCTCGTTCGACGAGTCCATCGAGGTCACCGCCGTGTGGAGCGTGGCGGGTCTCCTCCCCGCCGGTCACGGCCTGGTCCATCACCGACCGTTTCGGGCGCCTCATCATACGGCCTCGGAGGCGGGTCTGATCGGCGGCGGCCGCCTGCCCCATCCGGGTGAGGCGAGCCTCGCGCATCTCGGCGTGCTCTTCCTCGACGAGCTGCCGGAGTTCTCCCAGCGTGTGCTCGAAGCACTCCGCCAACCCCTCGAAGATGGCAGCGTCATGATCTCCCGCGCCGCGGGCAGCGCGGCCTTTCCCGCGCGCTTCCAGATGATCGGGGCCGCCAATCCGTGCCGGCGCGGCTGCGCGTCGCTCGCGACCTGCGTCTGCACGGCGGGGGAGCGGCGCCACTACCTCGCACGGCTCTCGCGCCCGCTCCTGGACCGGATCGATCTGCACCTCGACGTGCCCGCGGTGCCCTACGCCGAGCTCTCGGGAACGGTCGGAGAGACGTCCGCCGTCGTGCGGGCGCGCGTGGAGGCCGCGCGCGACGGCCAGCGCGTGCGCTTTGCCGGCGGTATCACCCGCGTCAATGCCCGCATGAGCGGTCGGCAGGTGCGGCGGTTCTGCGCCGTGCCGCCCGAGGCCGCCCGGCTCCTCCAGCAGGCGGTGAGCCGTCTCGGCCTCTCCGGGCGGGGGCACGATCGCGTCCTCAAGGTCGCCCGCACTATCGCCGACCTGTCCGGGGAGGAGAAGATCACCGCGGAGCATGTGTCCGAGGCACTGCAGTACCGGGGCCTCGACCGATGCCTCTGATCCGCGCGGGCCCGCCGCCTTGACACCCCCCATGGTGCGGTGTTACCGATCACACATGAAGCTCCGCGCCGGATTGTCCCTGGTTCTCCTGTCCAGCCTTCTTCTCCTGGCCACACTGGCGTACGCGAGCCCGCCCGACCCGAGCTGGATATCCGGCCTCTACGACGATGCCGACTTCGACTCCATCATCGGCCTCATCACCTCAGATGCCGGGGTCGTCGAGCCGCTGGGCGTCAGCGGGACCGGTCCCACTGCCGCCGTCGTAACAACCATCGTCAGCTGTGATCGGGAATCCCTTCCCAGTCCCCCTTCTTCGTTCGACGCGATTCGCGCTCCCCCCGCCTCGTAGCTCCCTCTCTCTAGGTCGTCGAGTGTCGTAGCGCCGCGGATCAACCGCGGCGCCCCGCGGGTCCGTATCTCGTCCCACGGGATTTCCGCCTACTTCGTGGGCTTCCGCCACGCTCGTCTGTCGAGCTCCGACAGGGAGCGGCCGGCCGCCCACCTGGAGGACACGCATGGGTGCGGCGCTGTTCATCGAACGGAAGAGGTCTGGAGTCGCCGTGACCGCCGGACGCCGGAGGGGGCCATGATCCAGCGCCTGGTCGCCTTCGCTCTCAATCAGCGCTTCATCACCCTGGCCCTGGCTGCCCTGCTCACCGCGGGTGGTCTCGCCTCCTCCTCCCGCCTTCCCATCGAGGCCTACCCGGACGTGGTGGACGTGGAAGTCGACGTCATCACCATCTGGCCCGGTCACGCTGCCGAGGAGGTGGAACGGCTGGTCACCACCGCGCTCGAGAAGGAGCTGAACGGGGTCGCCAACCTGACCTTCCTGCGTTCGGTCTCGATCTTCGGGCTCTCCAACATCCGGGTCCTCTTCGCGGACGGCACCGATGCCTACTGGGCGCGCCAGCAGGTGCTGGAGCGCATGGCCCAGGCCGAGATCCCTGCCGATGCCAAGCCGCAGCTCGGCCCCCTGGCCAGCGTCATCGGCGAGGTCTACCGCTACACGCTCGAGTCGAAGAGCATCCCCCTGGTTGAGCTCAAGGCCATGCAGGACTGGACCATCGAGCGAGAGTTCAAGAAGGTGCCCGGCGTGGCCGACATCGTGTCGTGGGGCGGCGGGATCAAGCAGTACCAGATCAGCCTGGATCAGGCCCGTCTGCGCGCCTACGGCATCACCCTGAAGCAAGTGTCTGATGCCGTGGCGGCCAACAACTCGAATGCCGGCGGCAGCTACGTCCGCCAGGGCGAGTATGCCCTCATGGTGCGCGGTATCGGCCTCATCCAGTCCACCAGGGACATCGAGAACATCGTGGTCGCGGCCCAAAAGGGAACGCCCATCCGAGTGAGCGACATCGGAACCGTCGGGATCGGCACGGCCATCCGCTTCGGCATCCTGGGCAAGGACCACGAGGATGATCTGGTCCAAGGCATCGTCCTGATGCGCAAGGGCGAGAACCCCGGGAAGGTCATCGACGGCGTGAAAAAGAAGATCACGGAGATCCAGCAGCTCCTCCCACCCGACGTCGAGCTCAAGCCCTACTACAGTCGCGACCGGCTCGTGCAGACCACCGTGACCACCGTCATGCGGAACCTCGTGGAGGGGGCGGCCCTGGTCGTGTTGCTGCTCACGCTGTTCCTCTACAATCTTCGCGCCGCCCTCATCGTCGCCCTCACCATTCCCCTCTCCCTCCTCTTCGCCTTCATCTTCATGGATGTCCGGGGCATCCCCGCCAACCTCTTGTCCCTGGGCGCCGTCGATTTCGGAATCATCGTGGACGGGGCAGTGATCATGACAGAAAACATCCTGCGCCATCTGAGCGAGCGCAAGGTGACGGGGCACCGGGTCGTGCGCGAGGTCCAGCACGCCGCCGTCGAGGTGGCGCGGCCGCTCACCTTCGCCGTGCTGATCATCATGACCGTGTACCTGCCCATCGTCACCTTCCAGCGCATCGAGGGGAAGCTCTTCCGCCCCATGGCCGTGACCATCTCCCTGGCCGTCGTCGGCTCGCTGCTCTTGACCCTCACGCTGATCCCCGTTCTCACGAGCTTTCTCTTCCAGCGGCCGCCCGCGGAGCGCGAGAGCCCCTTGCTGCGCTGGCTTCGCCGTCCCTACGGCCCCGCCATCAGCTGGTGCGTGCGCCGGCCCGTCCTGCCCGTGCTCGGCGCCGCGGGGCTGATCGCCCTCTCGCTGTTCGTCTTCACGCTGCTGGGGAAGGAGTTCTTGCCCGAGCTGGACGAGGGCGACATATGGCTTCGCGTGAAGCTCCCCGTCGGTATCGCCCTGGAGGCCACCCGCCCCTACGTCCACGAGATCCGCGAGCGAATGCTGCAGTTCCCCGAGGTGCGCGTGGTGGTCTCCCAGACCGGCGCTCCCGACGACGGCACCGACCCCAACGGCGCCGACAACAACGAGTTCTACGTCGGGCTGAAGCCCCGGGAGCAATGGCGCTTCAAGGAGAAGGACAAGCTCGTCGAGGCCATGGCCGCCTCCCTCTCGGACATCCCCGGCATCACCACGAACTTCTCGCAGCCCATCAAGGACAACGTGGACGAGGCGCTCGCCGGGGTGAAGGGTGAGCTGGGCATCAAGCTCTTCGGCCCCGACCTCTTCGTGCTGCAGCAGAAGGCGCGGGAGATCGCCAAGGTTCTCGGCACCATCCGGGGGGTGGCCGACCTCGACTACGATCAGCTCGTCGGCCAGCCGCAGCTGCAGATCGTGGTGGACCGCTCGGCCGCCGCCCGCTACGGCATCAATGTCCAGGACGTCCAGGACACGATCGAGGCGGCGACCAAGGGACGTAATGTCACCGAGGTCTTCGAGGGCGAGCGCCGCTTCAATCTGGTCGTGAGGCTGTCTCAGAATGGCGACGTGCTCGCCAACCTGCGCGGGCTTCTCATCAGCGCCCCCGGCGGCGAGCGGATTCCCGTGAGCCAGCTCGCCGAGTTCAGCACCAAGGACGGCTTCGGCCAGATCCTGCGCGACGGCAATGTACGGCGCGTGTCCATCAAGTGGAGCGTGCGCGAGCGAGACATGGGTGGCCTGGTGACCGAGGCCATGAAGAAGGTGGGGGAGGCGGTCAGCCTGCCCCCCGGCTATCAGATGGTGTGGAGCGGGCGCTTCGAGGATCAACAGCGGGCCCTCGCGCGCCTCTACATCATCGTTCCCCTGGTGATCTTCATCATCTTCATCCTGCTCTTCGGCGCCTTCAACTCGGTGGGAGACGCGCTGCTCATCATGCTGAACCTGCCCTTCGCCCTCGTCGGGGGCACCCTGGCCCTGTACCTGTGGCAGACCAACTTCAACATCTCGGCCGCCGTGGGATACATCGCCGTCTTCGGGGTAAGCGTGCTCAACGGCGTGGTCCTGGTGTCCTCCATCCGCCAGGCCTACGCGGACGGCCTGCCCCTGCAGGGCGCCATCGTCCGCGGATGCGAGATCCGCTTCCGTCCCATCGTGGTGTCGGCGGTGGTGGCTGTGGTCGGGTTCCTGCCCGCCGCTCTCTCCCATGGGATCGGCTCGGAGATCCAGCGTCCGCTCGCCCGCGTGGTAATCGGGGGCCTGGTCTCCTCCACGGCCCTGACCCTTCTGGTGCTGCCCGCCGTGTACGCGCTCTTCGCCCGGCGCCGCGCGGGGACAGAGCCCCCGAAGTCCGTGCAGGCGTGAGAAAGGTCGCCCGCACTATCGCCGACCTGTCCCCGTGCGGCACGAGTACACCTTCCCTATTCGGGTGCTGGCGGTGCCGCGTGAAAGGTAGGTCAACATCGCATCCACAAGGAGTTGCTCTATTTCCTGGGCTTTTCTCGCCGCTGTGAAGAGAATCAAGAGCCGTCCGCGACTGACTCCACTCTCGCTTCTCGGCCGTCGCGAGCGATCACGCTTTCAATTACTTCCTCGAGATGCTCTGACGTGAAGGGCTTATGGAGGATGGGAATGAGCGCGCCGTCGTGCTGGCCTAGAAAACCTCGCGTCGGTCTCTCGGCGGTCATAATGACGACACGAGAGGCAAGGTGTGGCCACTCGCGCTCGATGCATCGAAACAGTTGCTCGCCGTCGATACCGGGCATCCGAAGATCACTCACGATGACGTCATAGCTTTGTCCGGCAAGTCCTTCGAGGGCCTCCTGTCCGTTCACCGCAGCCTGGACGTTATAGCCATCCTGGCTGAGCAGGATGGCGAGCGCCTCCCGGAAGTCCCCGTCGTCTTCTACCAGCAAGATGCGATAGGCCATCCCGCGCGCCTCCCATGCGCGTGTCGTGGTGTCGCGGCGCTTTGGGGAGAGCAAAGAAAATGCCGACCCGAAAGATAAGGCTAGTCCGTCCTGTTGGGACCGATTCCCCCTTGTCAGGCTTTACCATTGTGTCAGGCTCTTGACAGGCAGTAAGCTTTACCGAGTAGGCACGGCCGGGTGTCCTCGGCCCCCCCATGCAGGTGCACGGCCCGATGGGGATTCCGGCCCATTTGGCATCCAAGACAAACCACCTGATGAGCCCCCGGTGAGTTTCGCGTAAGTCCCGACTTGCGCGTCGTCTACGACGAAGAAGGAGAGGAGGTCGTGTCACTGGAAGCTGACGGCGGCGCTGAGAGTAACGATGGCGCGAGACCATGACCGGGCGATACGCGCCAGGGGGCATGATGTGAAGGCGTTACTCGAGGCGGTGAACGCGGTCAGCTACGAGGGGATCGACTACTAGAAGTTACACCACACACCATCCACCCGGAGGATTACGCCGATGCGTCGTCTTATCAGTCTAGCCCTCGTTACCCTCGTCACAGCCGGGTGCGTGGGCGGGACACTCGGTCGGTACCGAACCTACGTGAAGGCAGACGGTACGGAAGAACAGCGAAAGAGAGATTACGAGGAATGCAGCACGGGTGGACGGATCGCTGAGCAGTACATCCCTGGCCTGAGCATGCTGGCGGAAGCCGAGCTACGGGACTGCATGGCGGTCAAGGGGTGGCAGAAGAGTCAGCAGGGGATGGTGGCACCAAACGCGATGGATGCGGCTCAACCGGCCAAGTAGCGCGACGCGACGAGCTACTACGAGATTTGCCTTGCTCCGTCCGTTTCCCGTGGCATGGACCTCACGAAGCGCGTTGTCCGAGGGCTCGGAGGATTACTCGCGGGCCTCCTCACCCACGAGGCGATGAGGTCGCAGCTTCGTTGAGCCTTGCCACCATGATCTCTAAGAAGTGGACCGACCTCAAGGAGATGGACGCGGAAGAAGTTGCCCGGGAGTACGGTCTACCCTCGCCCGATGAGGCAGACGTGACGGCAGACCGGCGCGTCTTGACCAAGCTCCTGGTCGGGCAGCTCCGAGTGGCTCCGGGCCTGGTCGGCGGCAAGCCCACGGCTTGGGAGATCACCGGCCTGGGACAGTGGGCCGGATCGTGGCGGATCGTGGCGGATAGGCTCGGTGTACTCCCAGGCATCACGGGTCCGGGTGTGAGAGGATAGCGACGGAGCACGTGTCCGAGGCACTGCAGTATCGAGGCCTGGACCGATGTCTCTGATCCGTTCCCAAGGAGATCCCCATGGACACTCCGCACCCGATGGCGCTGCCGCGCGAAGGCACCACGCTCGTGCTCGTGGACGTGCAGGAGCGGCTCTTCCCCGCCATGGACGCCGACCACCGGGAAGAGGTCATGCGCAACATCAAGATCCTGGTGGCCACGGCCAAGCGACTCAAGCTGCCCATCATCGTGACCGAGCAATATGCCAAGGGCCTCGGTCACACCTTGCAGGAGCTGCGCGACGCGCTCCCCGCCGACGTCCGGCCCGTGGCCAAGGTCGTGTTCTCGTGCTGGGCGGCCGAGGAGGCACGAATGCGCCTGCAGACCCTGGGCACCCGCCGGGTCATCCTCGCCGGCATCGAGGCGCATGTCTGTGTGCTCATGACGGCGCTCGACCTGCTCGGGGCGGACCTCGCCGTCCATGTCGCCGCCGATGCCATCACCTCGCGCACCCAGGCCAACTGGCGGCTCGCCACCGAGCAGCTGCGCCAGGCGGGCGCCGTCGTCAGCGCCACCGAGACGCTGATGTTCCAGCTCCTCGGCCAGGCCGACTCCGAGGACTTCCGAGAGCTGGCCCGTCTCATCCGCTGATGCCCCGCTATTTCGACATCGGCTCCACCGTCCTCCTCGTGGTGGGCTACGGCATCCTTCCCGAGGAGGAAGACCGGCCGATCGCCTACGAGCTCAAACGCGCCATCGGCTTGCGAAGCGAAGGCGACGAGAACCGGAGCGGGGTGGTGGTGACGGACATGTGGATGGTCAACCAGGAGATGGCCGAGCTCTTCCCTGCCATCGCGGTGGGCGGGCCGGGGGTCAACGCCTTCGCGGCGCAGATTTACGAGGGCCTGCCCGTCGCCTACACGCGAGATGAGCGGATCTTCGTCCAGTGCGGTTCCGAAGGCGGCAAGCGGGCGGCCCTGTGGGGAATGGATCAGGAGGCGACGCGCGAGGCGGTGGAGATCTTCATCAAGGACGGCTTCCTCGACCGCTTCCTCGACACGGTCTGGAAGCGACGAAGCTAGCGGAAGCTCGGAGCGGCGGCTCCCCTCGGCACATTGCTGTACGTCACCGTCCCGTCCGACTCCGTGTAGCGGAAGATGATGGCCCGCGCCGAGCGTGTGCCGGAATAGCTGCCGGTCCCGAGGATCTTCTGGACGTAGAGCTGGGTCTCGGCATACGGCGGCACGCCGCCGTAGTAGTCCACCGCCTTCTCCCCCGCATTGTACGCGGCCAGGGCCAGCGCGGTATTGCCCGGGTACCTGTCGAGCAGATAGCGCAGGTGACGCACGCCACCTTCGATGTTCTGGCGCGGGTCGAAGACGTTCCGCACGCCCAGCATCGAGGCCGTGCGAGGCATGAGCTGCATCAAGCCCTGGGCACCCTTGTTCGACACCGCCCGCGGGTTGAAGGCCGACTCGACCCGGATCACCGACTCGACCAGATCGGGCGCCACCCCGTGGCGCGTGGCCACCTCGCGGATCTCCTCGCCGTAGCGCGTCCGCACGGCCTCGGGCATCCGCAGCCAGCCCTGCGCGGTCCCTGACAGCGCCCCCACGCGCCGGAAGCGGCCATCAGTGGGCGCGTTCGTGAAGTGGGCGACACCTTCCCCGTCCTCCCAGCGATACAGGGAGGACGCCGCCGCCTCGGTGGCGAAGGCGGACAGGAGCAGCAGAGGGGAGATCACGAAGGCTCTGAGCACAATGGATCGAACATAGCGGACCTGGCCCGCCCGCGTAAACTGAAATCGGCTGCCGCGACCGGCAGCCGATTTGTCCTTCCGGAACGGCCAGTTGACGCTCAGTTCCGCGAGGGCACGAGGGCGTCCTTGATCCGGCCGTTTCGCGGCAGGGCATCTTCGAGCGCAAGATCCAGAACCTCTTCGACCGAGTCCACGAGATGGAAGGTCATGGACTCGCGGAGCAGCTTCGGCACGTCCTCGAGCAGGTTCTTCTCGTTCCGACGAGGCAGGATCACCGTGGCCACACCTGCCCGGCGCGCCGCCAGCACCTTTTCCTTGATGCCGCCCACGGCCAGCACCCGACCGGAGAGCGTCACTTCGCCCGTCATGGCCAGACGCGGCTTGATCGGCCGACTACTCATCAGAGATGCCAGCGCCGTCACCATCGTCACGCCCGCCGAAGGGCCATCCTTGGGGATGGCGCCCGCGGGGATGTGGACATGGATGTCGGAGATGTCCCAGAAGTCTGGGCGGATGCCGAGCTCGCTGGCATGCGAGCGCACCCAGGACAGCGCCGCCTGGACCGATTCCTTCATCACGTCGCCCAGCTGACCCGTGAGCGTGAGTGTCTTGCTTCCCTTCATGCGTGTGGCCTCGATGAAGAGGATGTCGCCTCCCGCGGGGGTCCAGGCCAGACCGATGGCGACGCCGGGGATGCGGGTGCGTTCCTCGAGCTCCTCGACGAGGAACCTCGGCGCGCCGAGGAGGTCTCCGACCACGTCGGGCGTCACCTCGACGGCCTCCGTGTGTCCCTCGACCCGGCGCTTGGCGATCTTGCGCGTGATGGTCGCGATCTCGCGCTCGAGATTCCGCAGCCCTGCTTCCCGGGTATAGTGGCGGATCAAGGTGGTGAGCGCCGCATCCGTGAAGCGGATGTGCGCGGCCTCCCCCGGGGTGGTCGGTCCCTCCGTGGTCGTCAGCCCATGATCCCGGACCTGCTTGGGCACGAGGTGCCGGCGTGCGATCTGAACCTTCTCCTCCTCCGTGTAGCCGGGCAGCTCGATGATCTCCATGCGGTCGCGGAGGGCCGGAGGCACGGCGTCAAGCATGTTGGCGGTGGTGTTGAAGAGCACGCGCGAGAGGTCGAACGCCACGTCGACATAGTGGTCGCGGAAGGCGACGTTCTGCTCGGGATCGAGCACCTCGAGGAGCGCCGAGGCGGGATCACCCCGGAAGTCCATCCCGAGCTTATCGATCTCGTCCAGCATCAGGACGGGATTCTTGGACTCGGCGCGGCGCAGTCCCTGGATGATCTGTCCGGGGAGCGCCCCGATATAGGTCCGGCGGTGCCCCCGGATCTCCGCCTCGTCCCGCATGCCGCCCAGCGAGATCCGGTGGAATTTCCGCCCGAGGGCGCGCGCGATGGAGCGCCCCAGCGAGGTCTTGCCCACGCCGGGCGGGCCCACGAAGCAGAGGATGGGATCCCGGCCGATCGGGCGCATGCTCTTGACCGCGAGATATTCGAGAATGCGGTCCTTCACCTTCTCCAGCCCCGAGTGGTCGTCGTCGAGCACGGTGCGCGCCTGCGCGAGGTCGAGGGTGTCCTCGGTCTCCTTGCTCCAGGGCAGCGCCACCAGCCACTCGAGATAGGTGCGGGCCACCGTGTACTCGGCGGCGGCGGGCGGCATCTTGGACAGACGGTCGAGCTCCCGCAGCGCCTCTTTCTTCGCTTCGTCGGTCATGCCGGCCGCCTCGATCTTGCCGCGCAGCTCGTCGATCTCCTGGGTGCGATCGTCGCTCTGGCCGAGCTCCTTCTGGATAGCCTTGAGCTGCTCCCGGAGGTAGTAGTCTCGCTGGCCCTTGCCGACCTCGGATTCGACCTGGGACTGGATGCGCGAGCCGAGCTCGAGCACCTCGGCCTCCTTGGTCAGGAGGGCGACGAGCCGCTGGAGGCGTGCCTTCACGTCCGCCGTGGCCAGCAGCTCCTGCTTCGCCAGAGGCGTGAACGAGGGCAGCGACGCCGCGATGGCGTCGGCCAGCCGTCCCGCGTGCGTGACGTTGGCGATGGCCTCGGCAAGCTCGTCGGGCAGATGGGACGAGAGCTCCACGATCTTGCGGAACAGGTTCGTGGCATTGCGCACCAGGGCCTCGGTCTCGAGGTCGCCGGCGGGCGCCATGATCTCCGGCACCTCTTCGACCCGCGCCTTGATGAAGGGGTGGGTCTGGATCACCTCGATGAGGCGGATACGCGAGAGACCCTGCACGGCCAGGCGCACGGGCCCATCGGGCTGCTTGATCACCTTGTGAATGGCCGTATAGGTGCCGATCCGGTGCAGGTCGTTCTCCGTGGGGGCATCCATGCTCGCGTCGAGCTGACCGAAGGTGCCGATGGGGCGGCCCGCGCGGACGGCGTCCTCGATCAACCGCAGCGAGGACTCGCGCCCGGCGGCCAGCGGCACGACCGCGTGCGGGAACACGACGAGATCGCGCAGGGGCAGAAGCGAAACGATCTCCGGCACGGCCATGTCCGTCGGCCCGCCGTCTGTCTTCATCTTGTCAGTCATGGCCTGCGTCCTTTCCGCCCGCTCAGAAGACATCCACGGGCTTCAACTGGGTCGAGGCGGCCCGGACCAGGGCTTCGCTGCGGCCGCGGGCCGCCGGATCGCGTATCTCGCCCATCTCGCTCTGCACGTACCCCGTCAGGTCCTCGATCTGGGACTGCATATCGAGCATCCGCCGTCTCATCTTTAGGATGATCTCGATGCCCGCCAGATTCACCCCGAGGTCCCGAGCGAGCCGGATGACCCGGGCGACCTCGTCCACGTCGTCGGCCGAGTACATCCGGGTCCGCCCCTCGGAGCGAGAGGGCCGGATCAGCCCCTTCTTTTCGTACATGCGCAGGGTCTGCGGGTGGACCTTCAACATGTCGGCGACCACACCGATCATGTAGAGGGGCTTGCCCTTGTCCGTCATGACCGCACCCCCTGGCGCGGCAGGAGCCGGCCCAGCTCGCGGAAGATCTCCTGGGTCCGCGCGTCGATGCCGCGCGGAATCTCGACGTGCGCGGTGACGAAGAGGTCGCCGCGTCCCGGCCCCGTGAGCCGGGGCAGCCCGCGGCCGCGTAATCTCAGGACCTGGCCGCTCTGCGTGCCGGGCGGCACCACCAGCTCCGCCATGCCCTCGAGGGTCCGCACGGGCACCCGCGCCCCCAGCACCGCCTCGGCGACCGTGATGTGCGCCTCCACGTGGAGGTTGTCCCCCTTGCGCGTGAACTCTGGATCCTCGTGCACACGGGCGATGACGACGAGGTCGCCCCGTGGCCCACCCCATGGTCCCGCGTGACCTTCCTGCGCCACGCGAATCTGGGCGCCCGAGTCCACACCCGCGGGGATGGCCACCGGTACCGTGGCCCTCTCCGGGCGCAGCCCGCGGCCGTGACAATCGGGGCACGGCTCGCTCACCCGCTCACCGATGCCGCCGCAGGCGGGACAGCGGTCCGCGGTCAGCGTCCCCTCGCGGCGCCAGACCGTGCCGACACCCGCGCAGTGCTCGCAGCGCGAGGCGGGCGCATTGGCACGGCCGCCCGTGCCGCCACATGATTCACACGACGTGAGACGCTCGACGGTCACGTCGGCGGCCGCCCCGGCGGCCGCCTGGACGAACGACAGCTCCACGGCTACGTGGGCATCGTCGCCCCGGCGGCCGCCGGGGGCGGCCTGCGCATTGGATCTCTCCGACCGCCGACGGCCTCGACCGCCCTGGCGATCGTAGACGCCCCGCGCGGAGGGATCGCTCAACACACGATAGGCTTCGACGATCTCCTCGAACAGGGAGCGGGCATCGCGGTCCCACAGGTTGACGTCCGGCGAATACCGCCGGGCCAGGCGCTGATATGCACGCTTGACCTGCGCGGGGGTCGCGCCGACGCCAACCTCGAGGACCGCGTAGTAGTCACGGGACATGCTGCCTCAGTTCTTGCCCTTGTCGCCGAGGTCTTCGAACTCGGCATCCACGACGTCGCTCTTGGGAGCCTGCGCGCCGCCGGCCCCGGGCGCGCCCGCCTGGCCAGAGCCTTGCGGGCCCGGCGGGCCGGCTGCCTGTGTCTCGCGATACATCACCTCGGCGAGCTTGTGCGAGGCTTTGGTCAGCGCCTCCTGCGCCCGCTTGACGCGGTCGAGATCGTCGCCCTTGAGTGCCTCGCGGGCCTCGGCCATGGCCGCCTCGATCGCCTGCTTGTCCTCGGCGGGAATCTTGTCGCCGTAGTCGCGCAGGGTTCGCTCCGTCGAGTAGATGAGCGAGTCGCACTGGTTCCTCGCCTCGATGATCTCGCGGCTCTTCGCGTCCTCGGCTGCGTTGGCCTCGGCTTCCTTCTTCATCTTGTCGATCTCGTCCTTGGTGAGGCCGGACGAGGCGGTGATGGTGATGTTCTGCTGCTTGCTCGTGGCCTTGTCGCGCGCCGAGACGTTCAGGATCCCGTTGGCGTCGATGTCGAAGGTCACCTCGACCTGGGGCACACCGCGCGGCGCGGCGGGGATGCCGTCGAGGTGGAAGCGTCCGAGCGTGCGGTTGTCGCGGGCCATGGGCCGCTCGCCCTGGAGGACATGCACCTCCACGGAGGGCTGGCTATCCGAGGCCGTGGTGAAGGTCTCCGTCTTCTTCGTCGGGATCGTGGTGTTGGCCTCGATGAGCCTGGTCATGACACCGCCCAGCGTCTCGATGCCGAGGGACAGCGGCGTCACGTCGAGGAGCAGCAAGTCCTTGACTTCGCCCGTGAGCACCGCGGCCTGCACCGCCGCGCCCACCGCCACCACTTCGTCGGGGTTGACGGTCTTGTTCGGATCCTTGCCGAAGAGCTTCTTGACCTCTTCCTGCACCTTGGGCATGCGCGTCTGGCCGCCCACGAGGATGACCTCGTCGAGGTCGCCGGCCGTCACGCCCCCCTGGCGCATGGCCTCGCGGCACGGAGCCAGGCTGCGCTCGACCAGGTCCGCCACGAGCGATTCGAGCTTGGCCCGGGTGAGGGTGAGCACGAGATGCTTCGGCCCCGTCGCGTCCGCGGTGATGAAGGGTAGGTTGATCTCGGTCTGCACCACAGTGGAGAGCTCGCACTTGGCCTTTTCCGCCGCCTCCTTCAGGCGCTGGAGGGCCATGCGGTCCTTCCGCAGGTCGATGCCGTTTTCCCGCTTGAACTCTTCGGCGATCCAGTCCATCACCTTCTGGTCGAAGTCATCGCCGCCCAGGTGAGTGTCCCCGTTGGTCGCCTTGACCTCGACCACGCCTTCGCCGATCTCCAGGATCGAGATGTCGAAGGTGCCGCCGCCCAGGTCGTAGACGGCGACCGTCTCGTCCTTCTTCTTGTCCAGTCCATAGGCCAAAGCCGCCGCCGTCGGCTCGTTGACGATGCGGAGCACTTCCAGGCCCGCGATCGCGCCCGCGTCCTTGGTTGCCTGGCGCTGGCTATCGTTGAAGTAGGCGGGCACAGTGATGACCGCCTGGGTCACCTTCTCGCCCAGATAAGCCTCGGCGGCCTCCTTGAGCTTTCTCAAAACGAGGGCCGAGATCTCGGGCGGAGCGTACTCCTTGCCCCTGGCCTCGATGCGGACGTCGCCGTTCTGGGCCTTGACGACCTTGTAGGGGACGAGCTTCGCCTCCTGCAGGACCTCGTCGAATCGCCGCCCCATGAAGCGCTTGATCGAGAAGATCGTGTTGTCTGGGTTGGTGATGGCCTGACGCTTCGCCACCTGCCCCACCAGGGTCTCCCCTTCCTTCGTGAAGGCCACCACCGAGGGAGTCAGGCGGCTTCCTTCCTGATTGGCGATCACGGTGGGATCTCCACCTTCCACCACCGCGACCACCGAGTTCGTCGTCCCGAGGTCAATGCCGATCACCTTCGCCATGTTTTCCGTCTCCTGTGTGAAGTCGCTCGTCAGCGGCCGACGCGGCGGGGCGTGGCGCCCCGCCGCCGGCCGGGTCTCGCGCTACTGCACGTCGATCTTGATGTCCTTGGGCTTCACCGCTTCGACCTTGGGGAGGGTCACAGTGAGGACGCCTTCCCGGTAGGTGGCGCGGACCTTGTCAGCCTGCACGGGGATGGGAAGCTGGAAGATCCGCTCGAACCTTCCCGCCCACCGCTCGGCCCTGAAGTAGGATTCCTGCTCGACCTCTTGGGTCTCCAGTCGCTGGCCCTTGACGGAGAGAAGTTCTCCGGTGATCGACACCTGGATATCCTTCTCGTTCATGCCCGGCAGATCCAGCCTGATCACCAGATCGTCCCTGGTCTCGTACATGTCAGCGACGGGGGCCCAGACGCGCTCCGATACCCCTGATTGAGCGGGCCGTCCGAAGAAGCCGTCGAAGAGGCGGTTCATCTCTGCTTGCACCTCGCCGATGTGCCGAGCGGACGACCACGGCTCCAGACCCTGACTACGCCATCTCATTACGGACATGTCGAATCCTCCTTTGCTGAGAGCCAGCTCTGGCCGGCCCAGATCTTAGTCTGTAAGACTTATATATTCTGAGCATGGGGATGTCAAGAAAGTCTCAAAATAATTTGTAAGGGCTTGAAAAATAGGCTGGGTGGTAAGGTCCTAACCCGGTGATAAGGTCTTAACCCTATGAAGATGGGCTGCGTCGGCTGCCTACTTCTCCTTATAGGCATCATCTTCTTTGCCGCTGTGGCCGGCGGCTTCCTCTTCCTGTCGGGCAACATCTTCGAGGCCCCACCCTTCGATGCCGTTGAGTGGAGCCGCGGGGATGCCTCCAGCGCCCAGTCCAAGCTCTACGAGCTCGTTCAGCGCGATGCCGGTCAATCCACCCGTCAGGATCCCGTGCTCCTTTCGGAGCAAGAGGCCAATGCCCTGGCCGCGCAGTACCTTGCCCAAACGGGTCACTTGCGCTTCGAGCCTTTCGGCATCCGGCTGACCCAGGGCCAGTTCACCCTCCGGGGACGAACCCAGCTCGGCAGCATCCTGCAGGGGCCGCCATTCGCCCAGATCCGGCCGTACCTCCCCGCGGCCCAGCTCGCCCGCCCGGTGTGGATCAGCGCGAGGGGCTACATCGCTCTGGACCAGGGGGCCCCGGGGAGGAAGCCGGGGAACGCGCGCGTGGTGGTCTCGGAGTTCACCCTGGGAAAGCAGCCCGTGGGCACCTGGCCCTTCAGCATCGTCATGGGACCGGCGAGCGCCAAGCTCTTCCACTGGCCGGTCCCGGGCACGGTGAGAGATGTCGAAATCGAGGAGCGCCGAATCGTGATCAGGACCCGCTAGTGGCCGGGGGCACCCTTGGCGGCGCGAACGAAGCGCACCTGAAGGTCATACAGAATCTCCTCGAGGAGATGGCTCTCCTGCGGCGTGCGATTCCCCTCGGTCTTGGTGCGCAGCATCACCAGGAGATCGACGGCGTCCCGTGCCTGCTCGAGGTCCATGACCCGCTCGCCCGTCGCGGGATCCGCCGCCTCACCCAGGTTCACGAGGGCGGAGGACGCGAGCATGATGAAAAGGCCCTGGAGGTCGGGACCTCCGGCGGGTGCGTCTGGAGGGGGCGGCGATCCGGGCAAGGGCGCGGGCGGCGGCTGAAGCGGCGGGCCCGGATCAGATGGTACAGAGGACGCCGGAGCCTCGGGAGCGGCATCATCGCGGCGCCGGCGGTCCGTGACACGGAAAGGTTGCTCGTCAGCCATGTAGTGCCCTCGCGCAGAGCGGCGAAAGCTTAACACGCACTCTGAAGACCTTCAAGGAGCCGACCCCCCTTGTGTATAATGCTTGCGCGATTCAGGGATCGTTGATGGCTGACTCCGCCGGCGTTCTCTTCGAAGCCCTGCTCTCCCTCATGGGCCGCCTCAGGGGCGAGGGCGGCTGCCCCTGGGATCGCGAACAGACCCACGCCTCCCTCAAGCCCTATCTGATCGAGGAAGCCTACGAAGCTCTGCAGGCCATCGACGAGGGCAAGGCTGGTCACATCAGCGAGGAGCTCGGGGACGTCCTCTTCCAGGTCGTCTTCCACTGCCAGATAGCCCAAGAACGGGGCGAGTTCACGATGGCAGAGGTTTTGCACAAGATTTTGGACAAGATGACCCACCGCCACCCCCATGTTTTTGGGACGGCAGAGGTGGCGGATGTCCGGGAAGCCCTGGGCCAGTGGGAGCGAATCAAGCAAGCCGAGGGCAAGGGGGACGGATCTCCCCGCTCGGCGCTGGAGGGCGTGCCGCAGAGCCTTCCGGCGCTTTTGCGCGCCCAGCGATTGCAGGTCAAGGCCGGGCGCGTCGGGTTCGACTGGCCGAGCTGGACACAGGCATGGGCCAAGGTACGTGAGGAAGTGGCGGAGGCCGACGAGGCCATCAGCGAGGGAGACACCGCGCGGATCCGGGCTGAGCTCGGAGATCTCTTCTTCTCGCTCGTCAATGTCGCCCGGCTGCTGGACATTGACGCCGAGGACGCCCTCAGGCAGGCGTCGGACACGTTTACGCGGCGATTCAGGGAGGTAGAGGCGACCATGACGGCGGGGGGCCGGAAGCTCGACGAGGTGTCCGCGGAAGAACTCGATCACGCATGGGAGGCCGCCAAGGCTCGCGAGACTCCTCGCGGCGGCGGAGAGCGGGCATGAAGGTCAAGATCGGAAGCACGACAATCTCGATAGACCGCGGCGATATCACGGAGGCTGAGGTCGATGCCGTCGTCAATGCCGCCAACGCCGAGCTGTGGATGGGAGCGGGGGTGGCCGGGGCCATGAAGCGAAAAGGCGGCACGGTCATCGAGGAGGAAGCCGTGCGGCAGGGACCCATCGAGCCGGGCGAAGCCGTGCTCACGGTGGCCGGCAACCTGCCCGCGACGCACGTCATCCATGCCGCGACCATGGGGCAAGATCTCAAGGCCGATGTCGACAAGGTGATGGCGGCCACGCGCTCGTCGCTGGCCATCGCCGAGAAGCACAAGATGTCCTCCATCGCCTTCCCGGCCCTCGGCTCGGGGGTGGGCGGCGTCCCGCCGGCGCGCTCGGCCGACGTCATGGTCTCCACCGTGGTGGAGCACGTGCGCCAGGGCAAGACCAGCCTGCAGAAGGTGGTGTTCGTGCTCTACCAGGACGAGGCTTTCAAGGCGTTCAGCGATGCCTTGAAGCGCCTGGCCGGCGCCAACTAGGAGGCCCCGCGGCACTTTTCACGATGGCCGACCCCAAACCCGGACAGCCACAGCCCGTCAGCCGGCGCCTCGGCGATCTCCTCGTCCGCGAGGGATTGATCGACAACGAGCAGCTTGCCCGCGCCCTGCAGGAGCAGAAAGGCTCCAACGACAAGCTCGGCAGCATACTCGTCAAGCTCAGCTTCGTCACCGAAGAGAACCTGATCGCCTTCCTGTCCCGCCAGTACGGGATCCAGTCGATCACGCTCTCCCAGCTGGACATTGACCCCGACGTCATCAAGCTCGTCCCGGAGCAGATCGCCCGCAAATACGAGGTCCTGCCCGTCAAGCTCCAGGGCAATACGCTGACGCTCGCCATGGGCGACCCCACCAACGTCTTCGCGCTGGACGACGTGGGCTTCATGACGAATCTTCAGGTGATCCCCGCCGTGGCCTCGCAGGCGGCGATCCGACAGGCCATCGATCGCTCGTACGACAGCAAGGGCGGGGGCATCGCCGAAATCGTGTCGGAGATGGAGGGCGCGGCCGCGGACGTCGAGCTGGTCGAGGGGGACGAGGAGGCGGCGGCGAGCAAGGTCGACGTCTTCGAACTCAAGGAATCGGCCGACGAGGCGCCGGTGGTCCGGCTCATCAACATGATCCTCGTGGACGCCATCCGGCGCGGCGCTTCCGACATCCACCTCGAGCCATACGAGAAGGTCTTCCGTGTCCGCTTCCGCGTCGACGGCGTGCTGCACGAGATCATGACGCCGCCCAAGCGCCTGGAGGCCGCCCTCACCTCGCGGGTGAAGATCATGGCCAGCCTCGACATCGCCGAGCGCCGCCTGCCCCAGGACGGCCGCATCAAGCTCCGCTTCAACCAGCGCGAGATCGACTTCCGCGTCTCCACCCTCCCCACGATCTACGGCGAGAAGACGGTCATGCGTATCCTCGACAAGGATTCGCTCCAGCTCGATCTCACCATGCTGGGCTTCGACTCCTGGAGCCTGGAGCAGTTCACCAAGGCCATCCACAACCCGTACGGCATGATCCTCATCACGGGCCCCACGGGCTCAGGCAAGACCACCACGCTGTACTCGGCCATCCACACCATCAACTCGCCCGACATCAACATCATGACGGCCGAGGATCCCGTCGAGTACAACCTGCGCGGCGTCAACCAGGTCCAGATCAACGAGGAGATCGGGCGCACGTTCGCCGCCGCACTCCGCGCCTTTCTCCGCCAGGACCCCGACGTCATCCTCGTGGGAGAGACGCGCGACCTCGAGACGGCACAGATCGGCATCCGCGCGGCCCTCACGGGCCACCTCGTGCTCACCACCCTGCACACCAACGACTGCCCGTCGACGGTGGCCCGGCTGCTCGACATGGGCATCCCGCCCTTCCTCGTCTCTTCCTCCCTGACCCTCATCCTGGCCCAGCGGCTCGGCCGCAAGGTCTGCAAGGACTGCAAACAACCGTACGACGCCGACGAAGAGATCCTGGTGCCGTACGGGCACATCCCGCAGGGGCTCGGCAAGATCAGCTTCTACAAGGGGAAGGGCTGCGCCATCTGCAATTTCACGGGGATGAAGGGGCGCGTGGCCATTTACGAGGTAATGCCCATCAATCAGGACATTCGTGATCTCATCATCCGGAACGCTCCCGCCGTCGAGATCGGTGAGGCGGCGCAGCGGCAGGGCATGAAGACGCTTCGGCAGAACGCCCTGCAGAAGGTGATCGAGGGTGGCATGACCATCGAGGAAGTCCTGCGCGTGACGCTCGGAGCATGACACCAACGGAGGAGGCAGCGTAGCCATGGCCGCCACGATGCACGATCTCTTGACCATCATGATCGAACGGGGAGCGTCCGACCTGCACATCACCACGGGCACTCCGCCCCAGATCCGGCTGCACGGCAAGCTGACTCCCCTGACCCAGTTCGAGCGCCTGACGCCCCAGGATACCCAGCGGCTCGCCTACAGCGTGCTGAACGAGGGGCAGAAGCAGAAGTTCGAGGAGGACAACGAGCTCGATCTCTCCTTCGGCATCCAGGGTCTCGCCCGCTTCCGCTGCAACGTCTACCGCCAGCGCGGCGCGGTGGCCGCGGCCATCCGCGTCATCCCCATCAAGATCCGCTCCTTCGACGAGCTGGGGCTGCCCGCCGTGGTCGAGCAGCTCGCGGACCGGCCCAAGGGACTCATCCTCGTCACGGGGCCGACGGGCTCGGGCAAGTCCACCACCTTGGCCGCCATGGTGGACAAGATCAACAACGAGCGGACCGAGCACATCATGACCATCGAGGATCCCATCGAGTTCGTCCACCACCACAAGAAGTGCCTGGTGAACCAGCGCGAGGTCTTCTCGGACACGCACTCCTTCAAGAACGCGCTCAAGTACATCCTCCGCCAGGATCCTGATGTGGTCCTCGTGGGCGAGATGCGCGATCTCGAGACCATCTCGGCCGCCCTCACCATCGCGGAGACGGGCCACCTGACCCTGGGGACCCTCCACACCAACTCCTGCGCGCAGACCATCAATCGTGTGATCGACGTCTTCCCCACCACCCAGCAGTCCCAGGTCCGGGCCCAGCTCTCCCTCGTGCTCGAGGGCGTCCTCTCGCAGCAGCTCATCCCCACCACGGACGGGCGCGGCCGCGTGATGTCGCTGGAGATCATGGTCACCACGCCCGCCGTCCGCAACCTGATCCGCGAGGAGAAGATCCACCAGATCTACTCGTCCATGCAGGCCGGCCAGAAGTTCGGCATGCAGACCATGAACCAGTCCCTGCTCGAGCTCGTGCAGAAGCGCAAGATCACCCGCGAAGAGGCGCTCAACCGCAGCATGCTGCCCGAAGAGCTCTCCCAGCTCCTCGGCAGCGTCCCCGGCGGCATGCCCGCCGCGGCGACGCTCACGGGCAGCGGCAGCGCCTCGCCGTTCGGCAAGCGGTGATCAGGGCCGTGCGAATCGCTGGGCTAGACAGGAGGGCGTGACATGGCGGTCTTCACGTATTCGGGACGCGGCACCGGCGGCACCATGACCGGCGAGATCGAGGCCCCGGACCGCACGTCGGCGGTGGGCGAGCTCCGCAAGCGCGCCATCCTCGTCACCAAGATCCAGGAGCGGGCGGGGGGCAAGAGCCCGAGCAAGGCGGGGGGCAAAGTCAAGGACAAGGAGATGGCGATCTTCACGCGCCAGTTCTCCACCATGATCGACGCGGGCCTCCCCCTCGTGCAGTGCCTCAACATTCTGGCTGAGCAGAGCGAGTCCAAGAACCTCCGCGACGTCACGGGGCGCGTGGCCCGCTCCGTCGAGCAGGGCTCGACCCTCGCCGATTCCCTCCGGAGGCACCCGCGGACGTTCGACGATCTGTTCACGAACATGGTCGAGGTGGGCGAATCGGGCGGTATCCTCGACGTCGTCTTCCAGCGGCTGGCCGCCTACATCGAGAAGGCGGCCGCCCTCAAGCGAAAGGTCAAGGGTGCCATGATCTATCCCGCCAGCATCATGGGCGTGGCGGCTCTCGTGGTGATCTTCATGCTCACCTTCGTCATCCCGACCTTCACCAAGATGTTCAAGGACCTGGGTGCCGATCTCCCTCTGCCCACCCAGGTCGTGGTGTGGCTCTCCGAATTCGTGCGCACGTACATCCTCCTCATCATCGCGGCCATCGTCGGGTGCGTCTTCGCGCTCCGAGCCTATTACCGGACCGAGAAGGGACAGTCCACCATCGACGCCCTGTTGCTCAAGGTGCCCGTGATGGGCAGCCTCATCCGAAAGGTCGCGGTGGCCCGCTTCACGCGCACCCTGGGCACCCTCGTCTCCTCGGGCGTGCCCATTCTCGAAGGCCTCCGTATCACCGCCCGCACGGCGGGCAACAAGGTGGTCGAGAAGGCCGTGCTCCAGTGCCGGGCCGCCGTCACCGCCGGCAAGACGCTGGCCGAGCCGCTCAAGGCCTCCGGCGTGTTCCCGCCTATGGTGATCCAGATGATCTCCGTGGGCGAGCAGACGGGTGCGCTGGATGCCATGCTCTCGAAGATCGCGGACTTCTACGACGACGAGGTGGACACGGCCGTGAGCGCCATGACCGCCCTTCTCGAGCCCATCATGATCGTCGTGCTGGGCGTGCTCATCGGCGGTCTCGTCGTGGCCATGTACCTGCCGATCTTCAAGCTCGTGACCCTGGTCAAGTAGCGCGGGCAACCGTGCGAGAGCGTCAGGCGCTCCGGAGCTCCCTGAGCGGTCTCGGCTGGGCGCGCCTCATCGCGGCGGCCATGGTGCTGGCCGCGGGGGCGCTCCTCCGGTATGCCGACGGCTTCCACTTCGATGTCCTGCCGTTCGCCACCACCGCCCTCGCGGCCGGACTCATCTCCGGCGTCCTGCTCGTGGGCAGCGCCCACGTGACCGATCTCCAGCGCTTCGCGTGGCTGCAGATCTACGTCGACGTCGCCCTCGTCACGGGCATCATCGCGGCGAGCGGGGGCCCGCGCTCCGTCTTCACCTTCCTCTACGTGCTCACCGTGCTGGAGGGGTGCTTCCTCGCGGCGCGACCGGGCGGGCTCGCGGCCGCTGGCCTTGCCGGCTTCCTCTACGTCACCGTGGTGCTGGGCCGGCCCGCCCTCGCCTGGTTGGGGATGGGCGCGCCCACCGAGGTGACCGCGCTCCAGATCCTCACGGTCTTTCTCAACGCGGGCGTGCTCGTGGCCATCGCCGCCCTCGCGGGCTCCCTGGCCGAGCGCTACTACCTCGCCCAGCGGAGCCTCGAGTCCCAGCGCCGCGACTTCTCCGACCTCCAGGCCTTCCGCGACCTCATCTTCCAGTCCGTGGGCTCGGGGCTCATCGCCGTCAACCCCGAGGGGCGGATCACCGCCTTCAACCGCGCCGCCGAGTCGATCACGGGCGTGGCCGAGCGGGAGGCCCTCGGCCAGCCGTGGGAGGCTCTCTTCGGCCGGGAGGTGGATCTCACCGAGGTGCGGAAGAGCGTGGCGAGCCCGTCCGCCCAGTCGCCTCGCTACGAGATCCGCGTGCGCCGCCACGACGGCCAGGAAGTGCCCGTGGGCATCTCGTTCTGGTCGCTCCGCTCCGGGGGCGGCGAGGCGGTCGGTCTGATCGGCGTCTGCCAGGATCTCTCGTCGATCAAGCGCATGGAGCTGCACGTCCGTCAGGCCGACCGGCTCGCCACCATCGGACGGCTGTCCGCCAACATCGCCCACGAGATCCGCAATCCCCTCGCCTCGCTCTCGGGGGCCATCGAGGCCCTCGTCAGGGAGCTGCCCCAGGATCCGACGCGGGACCGGCTGGTGGAGATCGTCTTGCGGGAGTCGGAGCGTCTGAACCGGATCATCCGCGATTTTCTAGAGTATGCCCGGCCCGCGCCCATGGCCAGGCACGAGGTCAACCTCGCCGATCTCCTCGAGGAGGTCGTGCTCCTCGTCGAGCACCGCTCCGTGCCCGTCCCCCTCAAAGTCATTCGCGAGTACGGCGAGAGCCTCCCCGCCCGCGTGGACTCCCAGCAGCTCCGCCAGGCGATCTGGAATCTCTGCATCAACGCCGTGCAGGCCATGCCCGACGGCGGCGAGCTCCGCGTGGGGGCTCGCTTTCTGCCCGGCGAGGCCTCCCGGGGCCTCCAGCTCTGGGTCGGCGACACGGGCCACGGCATCGCCGACACCGACCTCCCCCACATCTTCGAGCCGTTCTTCTCCACCAAGGCCGAGGGCAGCGGCATCGGCCTCGCCCTCGTCTATCGCGTGGCCCAGGACCACGGGGGCCACGTCGAGGTGCGGAGCGCCCCCAGCGCGGGCGCGACCTTCACCCTAACGCTTCCGTCCACGGACGGCGCGGTGTAGCATCGACCCATCATGGCTAAGGCCCGCGTGCTCGTGGTCGATGATGAGAAGAGCATGCGGGACCTCCTCTCCATCACCCTCGAGAAGGAAGGCTATGACGTCCTCACCGCCGCGGGCGGCGAGGCCGCCATCGAGGCCCTCCGTCGCGACGCCACGGACGCCGTCATCACCGACCTGCGCATGCCCAAGGTGGACGGGCTGCAGGTGCTGCGGGCGGCCAAGGAGATCTCCCCGGACGTGGCCGTGATCGTCATCACCGCCGTCGCCTCCACGGAGACGGCGGTCGAGGCGATGAAGCTCGGCGCCTACGACTACATCACCAAGCCGTTCAAGCTGGACGAGGTCAGCCTCATCGTCCGTAATGCCCTCGAGCGCAAGCGGCTGCGCGACGAGAACCTCTACCTGCGAAAGCAGCTGGAGACGCAGCACCGGTTCGAGAACATCATCGGCAAGAGCGGACGCATCCTCGAGGTCTTCGACACCATCCGCAAGATCTCCGACAGCCCTTCCACGGCCATGATCACGGGGGAGAGCGGGACGGGCAAGGAGCTGGTGGCGCGGGCCATCCATTTCAACAGCCTTCGCCGCGACAAGCCCTTCGTGTCGGTCAACTGCGGGGCCATCCCCGAGGGGCTCATGGAGTCCGAGCTCTTCGGGCACGTCCGGGGCGCCTTCACGGGCGCGGTGGCGAACAAGATCGGCCTCTTCTCGGCGGGGGAAGGGGGCACCCTTTTCCTCGATGAGATCACCGAGATCCCGCCCCTCCTCCAGGTCAAGCTTCTCCGGGCCATCCAGACTCGCGAGATCCGGCGGGTGGGCGACACCAAGGACATGAAGACCGACGTGCGGCTCATCGCCGCCTCCAACCGCAACCTGGAGGACGCCGTCAGGGACGGTATCCTCCGGGAGGACCTGTACTGCCGGCTCAACGTCATCCCCATCCAGCTGCCCCCTCTCCGGGAGCGTCGCGAGGACATCCCCCTCCTCGTCGCGCACTTCCTGCAGAAGTTCGGCAAGGACCTCGGCAAGGAGGCGCGCGGCGTCGCTCCGGAGGCCATGATCGTCCTCGAGCGATACCACTGGCCCGGGAATATCCGCGAGCTCGAGAACGTGCTGGAGAGGGCCATCGTGCTGGGGGCGGGGGACGTGCTGGGCATCGAGTCGCTGCCGGAGACTCTCCGGCGCGAGCGTCCGGTCAAGGGCATGGAAGCGGTGGAGCTGCCCGAGGACGGGCTCGACCTGGAGGCCACCCTCGACACCATCGAGCGGGGATATCTACAGCGGGCCCTGGATCGTACCGGGGGTGTGCAGACGAAGGCGGCCGAGCTGCTCAAGATGACGTTTCGCCAGTTCCGCTACAAGCTCCAGAAGCACAGCCTGGTCCGCAAGGGATCGGGAGGAGATACCTGACAGACTTTGACCGCTCGGGTTACGGGACGTGTCAACCTCGCCGGGCGCGCATGCGGGAGAGAGATTCGCAAGCGGGTAGGCGCAGATTTCCCAGTCCGAAGTTTCAGGTATTTAGCGTTCCATTTCGGCTCATCAACACTGTGTCCAGCTCGGAATCTTGACAGGTGTCACGATCTCGCACAGGTGGCACTGAACATGCTTCCGCGAGACTCGGAGCAGGCAATCTTCATATGGGGTCCAGACGACCCTTAACTTTCAAGGGGGACACGGAGCGATGATCAGATTCTGGCACACGAAGAGAAAGGCGCTGGGCAATCAGCGCGGCTTCACGCTCATCGAGCTGATG